>Ga0255215_1000004_pt1 | contig 233754 bp, 227 predicted proteins | sample Miss_Law_RepC_8d_FD_183033 | JGI IMG/M metagenome (GOLD analysis project Ga0255215, IMG submission 183033) | Freshwater microbial communities from Mississippi River, Louisiana, United States - Miss_Law_RepC_8d | ecosystem: Environmental > Aquatic > Freshwater > River | place: USA: Louisiana... | reverse complement strand
GCTGCTCTGCTAAATCAACTGCGCTCAATTTAAACTCTTTCGTGTACTGTACTCGTGTCATATCTACCCCTTACGGTTTTTAGGTTATACCACACTTTCTCGTGTCCGCAAAATCGGGGTAGGTTCAGTTCTTTGAATTGGAAGCGAGTAGAAAAAATAGCCTCTCTTGAATGCTGTTAGTGTCTTGATACTCATCGACAATGACAAAATCAAATGCTTTCAAAAGGTCTGGAGAATTTGAAACATGCAAATATGCTTTGCTTTGAAGTATCGACAAATCGGCCTTGGGGACTGGGCCTGACACGTTCAAGCTTTCTAAATACTTTGCGTAAGCATTTAGAATAGCTTTATCGTCTTCACTTTCGCAACTTTGCAAAGCTAATCTATAATCAATGTTTTCTTCTGAAATCTTATTGAATAATTCTGCTAGTTTGAGCGCAGCCGTTGTTTTGCTCGAACTATTTTTACCTGTCGTGAACATATTTACAAACTTTGCGAAATCAGCACCTTTACCAGACGCCGCAGATAGGTTGCTCCAGTTGCTAAAGTCTTTTAAAAACAAAAATTGCTCTAGCTGCTCCATAACCTCAATGTTTGTTTTTGATAAAGTCGACCGATTTAATCGCTTATCCATGATAATTTTTTTACAGAGCGAATGAACTGTGCCCACATAAAGTTGTGAAACATCATAATTAATGTTCGTGGTGGCCGAAACAATCGCTAAATTTGATTGAAGACCTTCTCTGAGTTGTTTGGCTGCCTTTTCCGTAAAAGTTGAAAGAAAAATTCTTCCTGGGTCCACACCTTCATTGACAATTAAATTTACCACGCGCCAAAGCAATACTCTTGTCTTTCCTGAACCGGGGCCTGCAGGTAGGAATAGCGGGCCAGATACATGAAAAATTGCGCTCTTTTGCTTTTCTGTAGGTTTGAATCCAATAGAATTCCAAATTGTTTCAAGGTTGATTTTCATAAAACTCCGAAAAACTATTCGGAATTTTTAAGGCAGAACAAAACTAATCTTTGCGCAAAACAGAAATAAAATTTCATTTATATAATTAACTATCAAATAAAAATCTCTGTAAGAGACAACTAAATTAAAAAACTTTAGTAAGCTTGTTACACTCGTCGACAAACTCAAACTTTGGTCCAGCAGGTAGACTCGCAATGGGCTTGCGTGCCAAGCAACTGGACTAAAATAGAACTAGCTTTTCGTGTCGTAATTAGTTGCAAACTCTGAGCTGTAAATTTCTAATGCAGATTTGTTGCCAAACAAAACGAGTTCCCTTACCCCTTCATTTTTAAGGTCAATTACGCGCATTTTATTAGATACTTCTGCCAATGCCTCAATTCGATGGAATTCATTCCCGTATGATTTAGAGAATTCTGCAAGTGCCTTCAATTTCATGATGGCATCGTCAAGGTGATATCCGTGTGGATCTAATATTGATGCTACTATTTTTCCCCGAACTTCATGAAAGAATACAAAGTCGGGATGCATTGATCTCCAGTTCGCAGTTAAATCATCTCGATAGGCTATACCAAGTGAATCAACTGAAGCTCTTGAAGGATTTCGGTACCAGCCTTTGATATTAGGACGCGAAATTTCAGTAAGCACAATTGTTTGTTCCCAGGAGTTTAAGGAAGAAAGTGGGAATTGACCGTTTTTATCAGACATTAAGTGCCACGGAACTAGCTTCGCTTTTACGATTTTACCGTCCTCTTCTATTGAAAAATCTTCCAGTCGATTGCGAGGTTGCCGCAAAACCCCACGCTGTGGTTCTGTTGCCATAGCTCGAATATTTTCATATTCCTGCTGTTTGAGATCATTCAACTGTTTTATGGCAACCCTATGTTCGGCGAATAACTTATTTGTCATTTCGATTGCTTCTTGATCAACCTTGTCACGAATTTCTTTAATTGTCGCAAGTGCCGCAGTAGAAACATAAGCATCACGAATACTATCATCAGATTCTGGATCATCTGGATGTGCCAGATAATTCACAAATGATTGGGCGACATCTGATCCAAATGCCTTTTTTGCTTCCTCGAATCCACTTAAAATTGCCCTGTCATCAGCCAACTCGACGAATTCTTTGTAAGTTAAATTTCCCTTTCCAAATCTACCTTCAATTTCTTGAACTTGAACTTCCCAAACCTCACGTATCGCGATGTCTAATTTGTCTTCGTGTCTGATTGTGTTTGCCTGTAAAATTCGATGAAGTTCTTCATGAACTTTTTTAATACAATTTTCTTGAAGGCCATCTGATGCAAGTGCTTGAGCTAATGCAACCAACCTCTTCACCGGTCGAGCACCACGTTTTGGCAATGTTTGAGTTGGTAATTCTTCCCAAAGTTTTCTTACATCGTCAGAAATATTTGGGTTTGGAAGTAGTTCAACACCATCGAACAAAGTCTTTTTTGTTCCAGCTGGCATTGATTCAAGATCCCCAGTTAAGAACCTGACTACTTTGACTGCAGTAGTGCGATCAAAGAAAGGCAAAATGCAATCGACCGAATTCAGTCTTTCGTCTCCAGGAATTCTCCTGGCCAAAGGATTGCGAACCATTCGACCAAGTAACTGTGTGATGTGGGTATGATCCTGAGCTGGCCTGAAAGAGACCAGGACCTCGGCACGCGGGCAATCCCATCCGGTTGAAATTGCGTCTTTTGCGATAAGAACTTGAATATGGGCTTCATCCTGCACCCTTTGAGGCTCAATCCAGTCAACTTCCCACTTTCCAAACTTTTGAGTCGTGTGGTCACCAAGCACGTGTCTGATCGAAGAAGCTTTCAAATCCGTATATTCAGCAAAGATTTTATCAATTGCGCGTCCAATATCATCGGGATTTGGAGTATTCGGTGTTTGTAATATCAAAAGTGGCAATACTGCTTCTGTCAATCCTTGATCACTAGTGTATTTAGCCCAGCGCTCACTCGAATCCTTGAGTTTTCGTGCAGCTCTAGCAACAAGCACAGAATCAAAATTTCCCGCTTCATTCGGAATATCAAGAACTAGTGTATCTTTGATCAAGCCAGACTCTTGGACTTTAACTGGATCCACAATTACTGAAGGCAACGCGCGTCGACTTCTAGCAACTTCCGCCTCTTGCATCGCCGCTTCAAAATGCGCGATTGTTGCAGAAATTCCCATAACAATTGGAATAGGAGGTCGAGATTTGGTACCGTTCACCAGCTGACTCACGATGGTTTGCTTTTCGCGAGATGTTCGGGAATTGAAGCCTCGATGTGCTTCATCTAAAATTAAATATAAAGTTAAATCTTTAGAATCAATAGTGTTTGCGAGAGTTTCCCAAATTGTCCATCCCTGAAGATCTGGAGCTGCCCCAAATCTTGTTTGAGTCACTTGCCCTTCGTCCACTGATTCGTTATGACCGCGGGTTAACAGCGAACCTTTTGAAAGCTTCTGTGTATTCAGAAAGTAGACTTTTCCAGGCTCCAATCGCGGCTTCGCAAAAGGTGGTTCAATAAATACTAGATTGGAATAACTAAATTTTTCAGAGGCTTGTCTAAGTCGATGAAACGTTTGTTTGTTCAAATTCGGATCGTCTGAAAACCAAAGCACAACTGCACCTGGATCGGGTGTGAAATTAAATTCGTCGTTCCCCCAGAATAATGCTTCAATTGCAGCAGCTGCCATTACAGTTTTTCCAGAGCCAGTCGTTGCAGTTAATGAAAAAGAAGATGTTTCGCTTTTTGCTCGATCTTTAAATAATTCTTTTGCGTGTTTTAAATTAATAAGCACGCTGTCAACTGCTTCTGATTGATAATCTTTTAATGTAAACTTCATAAGCTTCCTCGACCAGATTCGATTTCAAAATTCCGCAAATACGCTTCATAAAGCCGAACGGGCTCAACACTATCAGGCAATTTTTGCGCAACAGACTCAAAAAGTCTTTCCTCATCGGTAACAATAAAAGCAATTTTTACTTTTTTGTTTGCAGCAATTGCTTTTAAAAAATGTTTTCCAAAATCTAAATCTGCTAGCACGCCGTAAACATCAGCAACATCCCAACCTTTCGAAACATCTTCAATTCTTCGTCCCTCTGCCCCTGCTCTAATCCAAAGTAATGGAGCAATTTTTGAAAATTCTCGGTTGCTTGCTACCTGCATTGGTGATTCATATGTAAGATTAAAGAACTCAGCGTTTTCTTTAAAACCATTAGACATTAAAAATTTGTCAGTATACTTGTACTCAGCATCGATGGGCTTTCCTTGACTATTTACACCACTAATCGCAGCTTCTACCCTTGGCTTTGTAATATAGTTACAAATCCCCCACATTTCCCAATCATTATCACCAGGACGAAGATTTTTCTCACGAAGTGCTGATTGCTCTGATGCGGCAACCTCGTTATTTGTAATAGAAATACTTTGTCTTACACCCTGGTCTTGCTTATTCAATCTCATTACTGCATGAGCCGTAGTTCCAGAGCCTGCGAAAAAATCAAGAACAATGGCTTTAGGTTTATTTTTTATGAAAATCCTAAGAGCATCCTCAACCGCATACAAAGACTTGGGAAATGGAAATCTCCTATCTGGTAACAGAGCTTTTAAAATTAACGTTCCAGCTGTTTGAGCATTATGCGATTCTTTACTCCATGTGGTCTTTGGCATTAAAGTGTGATCCACAAAATACCCTCGAACAGCACCTTGAGAATCTTTATCTACAATTTTCACTTCTCCAGACAGAATTTTATCAACAGTTCCACTAGCTAAATATTGAATTGTAGCTTTCTCTCCTGTCTCAGGATTTTGAACTCTCGCAAAACCTTGGTCTACTAATTTCCTAAAAGATTCTGGTGTTTTTCCCCATAGCATTTCCGTGCCATCCGGCTTTAATGGAAAAACAGCAACACATCCTTTTGGTGCTTTTACTGTTTTACGATTAACTCCTTCAGGAATTACATCGCTTACACTGTGAATTATCCCTTTTTTCTGATCAATAAAAATTGCGTAAAATTGATTTGGTCTAGCCGCTCGAACGCTCGTATTTTCCCTTCTTCTAAGATTTCTCCATTCAATTTCTTTTTCAGTAGTTTCATTTTCTTCAGATCTTCCCGACATGTCATCATTAACAGGTAAAACTTTTGCGGCCCCAAACATTACGAAGTAAATAAATTCATTTGTTCTCGAAAATTCACCTGTTCGATTAGTTCCTTCAGGTTTAATTATAGTACTTACCATCTGTACTTTTGCCTCTGAAAAAGTTTGCTCCAATAGCAACCCAAGTCGTAGGTACTCCTTCTCGTCTATTGTTACAATTAAAACTGACTCAGTAGGATTCAACAATTGTTTCGCTAGTAGCAACCGCCTTTCCATGAAAGCAAGCCACTTTGAATGACGATATAGATCATCATTCTCAACGTAATCATTGTTATACTTCCAATCCTTTGCGCCAGTATTATAAGGCGGGTCAATATAGACGCAGTCGACTTTTCCTCTGTGAGTAAACAATAGCGCTTCTAAAGCATGGTAGTTTTCTGCGTTTATAATTATTTGATATGGCTTATCTCCACCCCGACTTATCTTTCCTGATGAAACCAGTCCGGGATAAATAGGATCGCGAAATTCGGCTACAACTACAAGGTCATCTAACTTAACAATTTTTGGTTGTCTTTTTGAAATTAATTTTTCTTCTGTCGAAGTAGAGTCATCCGAGATAATCTCTAGGGTCGCAACGTTCTGGTTACGACTTATCTTTACAACTCGCCAGAGTCCCTGATCAGATTTTTTTGAAACTTGTCCTCTTGGAGGAAGTATACGAACTTTATCGCCTTTACGTATTTTACGTCCGGGAAGCTCTACCGCTTCGGGCACGTGCCGTTCAAAGTTTAAACCGAAAGCTCGTCTATCAGCTAATGCAAAAAATTCCGTTTCTAAATCTTTTGCTAACGCTGGTTCGCGAGTTTTTAACTCCCTCAACAAGTCATTAATTCTCGACATAGTATTACCCCTGTTCTCTTCCCTCTAATCCTCGTCTCGTCAACAGATCAAGAATTTTTCCGCCAGGTCTAAGACTGATTGCAGTGTATTTATGAGCGAGCGCAACCGGGATAACTGCATTTTTATAAAGATCAGACTCGAAGTGATTAATCAATGCCAACGCTCTAGAAAGATTCGGATAAAAGTTTACATCAGCCTTTTTAGTTAGGAATTCTGGAAGCGGTCTTTTTGAAGAACACGGATATGGCAAACCCATAATGAAAACCCGTCCTGATGCGGTTTTATAAATAAAGTCTTGTCCGTAATACGTTTCATCACCGAAGCCATTCTTGGCTGCCTCTCGACCACCAAGAATGTAAGTGTATCGATAGTCATCGTTTATGGCAAAAATTCGATTTGACTCCACAAAACGATCGATAATGTTTCCATGATCCACTACCTGACCGGTTTTCTGAAGTCCAATCATAAGAATATCCGGTTTGCCAATGGAGTTTAGTGATTTATTCACTTGATCTAAATATCGCAGAATCGAACCATGTATCCAAGCTCCGTTACCAAAAACTGCAAGGGGTCCATCAATGAAAAAAGCCAACGTTCCCAATGTAGAGAGAGAATTCTGTGCCAAATAACGAATGTAATGTATCGGAATTATGTGCTCCACTATCATCATAAATCTCGACATTGCTTGAACGTTTGATTGATAGTCTGAAATCTCTTCCCAAACACGCAAACAGTCTGAAGGATAAATTTCGCACCCTTCCGGACAATATTGTGGTCCTTCAATGTCTTTAAGTTCAATTGTCTTTTGGGTTGATTCTAGACCGCAAGACGGACATTTATGTAGTCTTAATGTCTCTGGGTTAGCGGTACCCATGTCACCAGGACGTAACGAGGCCAATAAAAACAAAGTGCTACGAAGACTTGTTTTAGGATCATTCTCGACCATTCTTGTCTTTGGATCAAAGAGCGAAGAATCAACTGCAGCTCGAAAGCTATCTTTTACAGAATTTTTTCCATTCCATTTGATGTTTGCACTTGGAAGAGTAAATGTTAGTGGGGAATTGCTTTCTTGCAACTTCGCTACTTTAAATGGATCTACAAACCTTCCAGTATCGGCCCGCAAAGCACCAAATTCTTTCATATCAATTAGCATCGTGCCGATTTTAATGTATCCGACCTTTGTACTTGGTAATCTGTCGTTGATACTTGATTCATGCAGGCTTCCGTCGACCGCGATCACCTGCTCGGGAAGTAAATCTGTGCTAAACTTCGGAGGCTCTGTGAATCCACTATTCATTGCTTTAATTTCTTCGTCTGACGGCTCTCGCAAATACTCGCATTCCGATAAAAATTTTTCTACATCAGGATTTTTTACAAAATCAAAATGGGATGCTTTATTTGCTAGTTCACCTTGATACGGCATTCAATCGTCCTTATTGTTTCAATTTACTTTTTTCTACCAGTGGATCAAATTTATCAATTTGAACTGGTATGACAAATGAACCTGAAAGGGTTTTTACTCTTGTAAAGCCCACATCTTGGGCCCTGATTAAAGATTTGCTGAAATCATCAAAATCATAAAATTTTGCGAGCTCGTTAATTTCTTTGTGATTATTTAAATGGGTGATAAACCAATTTTCAGTGTTCGCCAGAATATTTGGGTGCATAGCTGACACTTCTTGAGTCGCATATACAAGTGCAATTTTATACTTCGCTCCCTCTTTAGCGATTCTCGGCCAAGTATCATCTAAATCCGCATCTTTTCCGATTAAGTTGTGGGCTTCCTCGATGTACATTACAATATTTTCTGGGGACTTACCCTCAATGAAATGACCCATTGAGGAGGTGAAAATTTGATCCGCAATATTTTTTGTTAGTCGTTCTCTGAGGCTGGGTTTGCCCACAGTTAAGTCGAGAATTACAATTTTTCCATTCACCAGATGTTCGTAGATTTCTCTTCCAACATCTTTGGTTCTGTTAGGTGTATGAAACTCCTTTGCATCGAAAAATATTTTATAGCCTGCAATCGGAGTATCTAAATTATTTTTTGCTGCAAGCAAATTCAACATAGCAACTAAATCGTCCTTATTATTTAACCAATCGGCCGCGACACTAGTGCTGTCATCGTGCTCATCGTCATCGTCTCCAACTTTTCTTTTCTTAGTTTTTTTAACCGGCTTAGCTGCTTGCCTAAGAGCCAAAAACCAATCTACTGCCTCAGCTGGAGTTAGACCATCCGCCGGATTTTTAAATATTGTAGTTCCGCTAGTTTGCTGGACGGCCTTTCTCACTGCTTCGTTGGCTTCGAACTTCAAAATCAAATTTGGAGGCGCCTTAAACTGTGATTGATAAAGCAAAGCTCGGTATAGCGCTACTCGAACGTTCCATTTTTTGATCTCTCCAAAATCAGTGGCTTCGGGCTTCTCCAAGGAAATATTTAAGAATGTTTTAATGTCGTTACTTCCATCTCGCTTTTTTTCGATTATCATTTCGCAAAGAAGTGAGAAACCTTCTTCTAATTGAAGATAAAAGTTATTTTGCAGTGGCTCAAATCCTTCAGCAGACATCATTCTATAGCGGACAGTATCTTTAGGAAAAATATCAGCAATTGCTCCCTTATCTTGTTTATTAGCATTCGCGTATTCGCCGTTCATATCGAAAACAAGTTGTCCGACTTTTGTGTCACCTTGATCTGCAACCCTCTTAACAACAGAGACAAGCTGTTTGATCATGTTCGATTTACCGGTTCTGGTCATACCTAGTACGGCAGTTCTGCGTGCAAGAAAATCAGACGGTTGTATTCGGACCGGCACAGCTTCATTTGCTTGCCTATGAATTCGTTCCGTTGAAGTGTATCTTACAGTTCCAATCGGAAATGATTCGATAGTTTTTTTAAGACCTAATTCTTTAGCTTCTTCTATAGATTTTTGTTTTCTTTGAGGGTCGACATAATTTACAATTGTATCTAGAGCATCTTTTCTTGGACGGTATAGTTTCAATCGAGATGCCGAAGCAAATGACTCAAGATCACTTCCTAACTTTAGCACACCGTTCGCAATATAAAATGTCCCCAGCACTCGGCACTCAAGACCACCAAATTGCAATTGATTCAAAGTAATGTCGTCATAATCCTTTGTATCGAACGCACTCTTTTTTTGTTGAAAATGGTCAACTCTGGTTCTTACTAGGTCGTCATCCTGTGGCAGCTTACATGAACCGATTACCCTCAGAAGCAAAACTTCTTTCTCTTCGTTTGGTGTTTGATTATATTCATCAGGATTAAATGTAGCGGCGACTAAGAAACAATTATGTGGAACACCAAGAGAATTGTGCTTCCAAAGGTCATTTGTCATTACAAAAGCTTTTTCATAATCGATATAATAAGCCCATCCAACGAAATTTTCTTTTTGAACTAATTTAACTAACGAGTCACTTTGAAGAATTTGACTTATGTTCTGCACGCAGCCTCCATCATTCTTTTGCTGGGCTTGGTTTTGTTTTTTAAAACCTTTGTGTCAATCGGTAAATTTGAAATTAAAATCTCTTTGACGTTTTTGAAACCAGAATCGGAAGAAGCACTGTAAATAGTAGAAACGCCTTTAGAGAAAACAGAATCACCGTAAAGATTTTTTGCAAGATTGGGTTCGTCATAACTCAATAACCAAGGAGACGAGAATGTTAACAGAAAATCTCTCAATTCAATATGGTCTCCCATTTTGAAATAATATCGATAAAGACGATCCGCCTTTTCAAAAAATGGAGGATCTATATAGAAAAATTTATTGGTAGGAAGGCCGCCCATTTTTTCAATCTTACGAAGATTCCGCATACCTTCTTTCCATGACCCACACCAAATAAAAGCTACTCGTTCCCGGTGACTTGCAATTTGCTGAATCCTTTTAATTATTGTTTCCTTGGGAAATCGGCAGTCAATAAGATAGTCTGACTCTTGACTAATGCCACCAATCGGCCCAGCAGAATCAGATAAAATTCCAGAAAAACTTGTTCGATTTAAAAACAAACAAGTTAGCGCCATTCCTCGCGTACTCTTAGAGCGCATTGTTTTGAACTTTCGCCAATTTTCTAGCGAGACTTCCACTTTTTCAATTTGATCAATTAGCCACTCAGAATCAAAAAATACAGTTTGCCAAAACGCGATTACAAGCGGATCTAAATCTATTAATCCAATCGAGTCTACTTGATTATCTTGCAGTAGTTGCAACGCCACGCTGGCACCGCCAGCAAATGGCTCAACGTAAAGATTTGGCCGCAAATTATTTGAAATCAAAAACTGTCGTACAAACTTGTATTGCTTTCTCTTTGAGCCCGGGTATCGAAGTGGACTAATTAAAGGAATTGATTTGGTAAAATCAGTCTTTTGAACAGACGTGGATATTATGGAGAAGATTTCAAAATTAGGATCCGTGTCTCGCACTAAATTTCCTTTACGAAAGAGCCATTTTTTTAATTAAATAATCAGCTTTAAGAGTAACTTTCGCAGACTAGGAAATAAAGAAATTAATGTAAGTGATTATATGTTTACGAATAAAATTTAAATGAGAACACATGTATTTGAGAGAACCTGTCAGCCTATTATTTAATCAAAATTTCCAAAAATAGCTTCAAAAGCTCATTTAATCGATTCTGATAATAATGCGACATTTAAAAATTCAATTTAATAGAAACGGTTTAATTAAGTTCTTTGCTTTATTTGCAAACCTTAAACAAATGATTAAATTACTTTGAATTCCTATTTTTACCTAAAATATTCACGGAGCCACAATTTTTGATAGTTTCAAATTAATTTGATCTCAATTTTTTCGTTCAATGGCGTTTAAAATCCTCGATTGAAAACGCCGGTGCGAGAACAATTTTGAATGGTACTACCGAAAACGCTTAGCCTCTTCCGGAAATACAGAAATCGGCCTCCACTCGATGTAACTTGCTTTGCGAGATGCCTTTTGAATTTGGGTCCAACACTGCCTTGTGGAACAGTCTTCTAATTTTGAAAAGCTAATTCCCAAATCGACCAATGCGGCTGCGATGATAAGTTTGATGAAAATGTTGTACACAGAGCCTCCTATTTTTTGGCTAATGCTTTGATCATGGTTAAAACTGAATGCAGAGCTGGATCGTCTAATAGATCCAGAAGTCTTGTAATCTCTGCAATGACTTCATCAGCTATGATATCGGCTTGAACGATTTTGTCGAAATCAGAACGCCTGTAGCCCAGAGATCGCAAAATGTGATCGATTTTTTTATCTGAAAGATCTGAGCGTCCAGCTTCGATCAGCCCAAAAGTGCATTCTTTGAATCCACATAATTCAGAGGCTTGATATTGCGAAACACCTCTGCGTTTTCGCAATACCCGAATGGCGCGAACTTCTTTTGTGACAATTTTATAAAGATTGCGTCTTGGCTTTCTGGAAAGCGTTCTTTCCAGATTATACGCATCGATTTGGGCTAATGCTTTTTCAGGGGAATCTTCGAAGCGTTTAAACTCCTGCCATGTCATTCCCATTTTTTCGATCAGCCGCTTCAGTCGATCTTCGGAATAGTTGCAGCGACCGTTTTCAAGCTGCTCGAGAGCTCTGATCGAGCAGGAACAACGTTCAGCGGCCTGCCTTCGGTTCAGCCCTAAAGACAATCGTGCAGCCTTAAAGGCCACCAAGGTCTTAGTGATATTTTTGATGGATGAGCGTTTCAGTGGATCTTCTTGCATTTGACTCTCCTTTCAAGAGTTTTCGTTACAAGAAGCAGTTTGTTTTTTATAAAAATCAGGAAGTGGATCTACAGCGGGCTGGCTAAATTGCTGCGCCAATGAGGCGACAAATAGCCATTTTGCCAGCGACCTAGTTCGAATGAATCTCAATACTTAGATGTTCATCATGCTATCTGTGATAGCGAAAAATAACACAAGCACCAAAAGCCAAACGCAAGCCATTCATAAGCCAATCAGAGGCTGTGAACGGCAGTCCTAGGCAGGTTTCAAAAGCAAAGCTTTGACCCAATCGGTGTATCTAAGGCTTTAATTTGTTTTTATTTTTTGATTTTTTTCGATTTCCGACATTTCAGAGATTCAATAGTTACGATGAAAAAAGTTGGACAGTGATGGCCAACGCCTTAGCCGCTTTGGACAGGCAGGAATTGCACTTTAGATATGGTCAAAAGAATTTAATGCTGAAAAAAGAAAACCCCTGTTCAAAAGAACAATGAATAAATGGCAGTGGTCGATCATCGCCAATGAGCCTTCCTGAGCAGGGATTCAATCAAGGACCAAAAGGTCCGCCTAATCTGATCGCGCTGGACGGAATCACCCAGCCAAGGCGGTGTTCCGGACCAAAGCTCCACCGCAGAAGTCAGTATAAGCGGTCCTAAATGGCCATGGCAGTTGCAAGCACGCAGCTTGCCGATGTCGATTCCCAATGCCAAAACCTATCACTACCAACGTCACGAACCTGAAAAAACCACACTCTACAAACTGATCCAAGGCAACTGGCTGTCGTTCCAGCAACAGGTCGAACACGACCTGGGGTATCCATTACCAGATTTTGTGAACAAAGAGTTCGAAGAGTATTTGCGCTGCGGGATTCTGGCGCACGGGTTCTTGCGAGCGAAGTGTACCAGTTGCCCGCACGAGATGTTGGTGGCATTCAGCTGCAAAAAAAGAGGATTTTGTCCCAGCTGTGGAGCTCGGCGGATGGCAGAAACCGCGGCACACTTAGTCGATCACGTTTTGCCACACAAAAACATTCGTCAGTGGGTGCTGACATTCCCGGTGCCGATCAGACTATGCTTGGCAGTTCGTCCCAAAGTCATGGCAAGAGCTCTTGAGATTTCACATCTGGTAACAAGCCAATACTACCGTAAAAAAGCAGGCCTCAACGCTAAGAACTCCAAATCAGGTGCAGTCACACTGATCCAGCGATTCGGCGGAAGTCTGAACCTAAACATCCACTTCCATCAACTGTTTGTCGATGGCTGCTATGAACTGAGTGATAAAAACGAACCCATCGACTTCTGGGTAGCAAGTTCACCGACAATTAAAGAGATCGAAGAGGTACTTACAAAAATTATTCAAAAAATTACCAAATACTTGGAACGACAAAAAATCATTATCAAAGATGACAACGACGGTGGATTCCAAATCCCGATTCCAGATGAAGACACACTCTCTAAACTACAAGCAGGATCTGTGACCTACAGATTTGCCACAGGCAAAAGCAAAGGCAAAAAAGCGATCGTGCTGAAGTCCGTGACCGATACTGATCACTCGGCGACAAAGGGCCTTGTCGCGAAGAACTCAGGGTTTTCACTGCATGCAGGGGTTGCTACTAAAGCCCATGAACGGGATAAGTTAGAAAAGATTTGCAGATACATTGCGCGTCCTGCTGTGAGTGAGGAGCGCTTATCAACGGATGATTGTGGCAACGTGATTTATCGATTCAAAAAACCATGGGATGATGGAACTACGGCGCTGAAGTTAACACCGATGGAACTGATGGAGCGCCTTGTGGCACTGGTTCCAAGGCCAAGAGTTCATCTGACTCGTTATCATGGAGTGCTGGGTCCCCATTACAAACACCGAAAACAAATCGTTCCAAAACCACCGGAACTAAAAGTAATCGGCCAAGAACATGACATCATCGATCCAAAGCAACTGGAACTAAAAAAGAAGAACATTCCCTGGGCACGGTTACTTGCAAGGGTGTTTAACATCGACGTTGAGACTTGCATCAAATGCGGCGGCAAAATGAAAATCATCGCAGCCATCGAAGATCCCAAAGTGATTCGAAAAATCCTTGAACACATGGGCCTGGCAACCAAGCCACCACCACTGCATCCAGCCAGGGGGCCACCAAAAGTTCAGCATCATTTTGAAGAAGACTTTGCTCAGCAGCACTTCGAAATGAACTTCGACAATTTTAATCAATCAGCAGACTAAAAAGTTTAGCTGCAATGGATTCGTGTATTCAAAATCCTGAAAAACACCCTCAATAAATCAAAGACATGTCACAATTTTTAAAAATCAGTGAAATTCGTTGCCAAAGACCCAGTCTAATCACACAATTTTAACATTAACCGAGGAGAACTAGATGCAGGGGTTTAACAATTCGGGCTTTATACTGCCTATCCTCTGTTCGGAGTTGAATTCACTTCGGGAATTTTTGCGATGTCCACAGCTCTTATGGGCGACTCATTGGATATGCTGGGAGACGCAATCGTTTACGGCTTTAGTTTGTACGTCCTTCACAAGAGCGAGCGCACCAGAGCGACAGCAGCCTTCTTAAAGGGCCTTACCATTATAGCGTTTGGTCTTTGGGTTCTCGCTGAAGAAGTCAGAAATTGTCCAACACATTGTCCACGGCCATTTCGGGGAGGATTTAGTTCTGAAAAAACAAAGTGTTTTCAAGCTGTCTCTGGGGTCATAAGGTGTCCAAAACCTTGGCCAGCCCTGCAAATTCACGTCTTCGAATTGAAATAAATTCAAAAAAATTTAATGGATCACCGCCAGAAAAGGGACCTTTTTATTCTCGGGGTATTTACTTGGCTGCAATTAAATGCAATAGAGAAGCTGCGGTCCTGCGTTGGACATTCCCTAAATGGTCATTTGCAGTAATAATGATCGACAAGTTTACCTAAGCATTTAATTTTTTTGAGATTTCACTTTGATGCGATTTGCGAACTGTACAGACTTTGATCATTTAACCCCTTAAAAAATATGGCATCTAGTTGCAGGAATACAGTGAACTTAAAAATTTATAGGAGACTTTATGAGATTGTTTAAAAATGTTTTATCTTTATCAATAGTTGCTTTCACAGTTTACTCAAGCCAATCGTTAGCGGGAGTTATTTTTGAGGCTGGCCCAAAACAACAATATACATATAAAGACTCTCGTGCGCTAACTAATGGCTTTGGATTATTGGATAGAACTCAAACAATAGCTTTTCGCCCTACTAAAAACCCAGAGCTTGCAGTTAGGGTTCAATGTTATATTGTACACGAAGGTGCCTTAAATTATGAGGGTTCTAGAATCACGCTGGACGCAACATTCTTTCCTGCTAATGTCTCTCGCCAGCTGTCCGTTGAGCCTACACACAATGTGAAAATTTGGAGTGCCTTTACGAAGGATACGGAACAAATTGAGCTATGCAAAAGAATTAACCTTCAAATTCAAAATGCGTCATATATTAAAGTTACCTCTGAAGGTGATAAAACTGAACTTCAAATGGATAGTGGTTCATACACATTTAGCAAATAGAATCTATTTTACCTAATATCAAAACCCCTTGTTTGAAGCGGTGTCTTCATACACAAGGTCGAAAGAAAATCGACCAAATATTTTGAATTTTGGCAAAACAAAACCATGTCCTTTTGAATGAACATAACGACATGGTTTTATTTTTTTGCCGCCATTTCGCTGCGCTACTTCAGCCCGTCTTATCTTTGCGCGGGACTTATCACTTTTGCGCAGATTTATGGTCAATACCCTCACAATATTGAATCGGGGCGTTCTGCTGGAGTCTTCTGGCCTTCGTGTTTAAACTCCAGTGGCCGTTCGATGAATATCCGTCTCTTCCTTAAAATTTACCGATGAGCCCCGGCGATTGTCGTCTCTCTTTCGGGTGAGTACCCGATGCTATTATTTCACAGTCCCCTGAGAATTCCAATTATCACAATTGCAGGCATTGTGATACAAGCACATGCCGTCATCTTAAATTTTTTATGCGGAGTTTGTCTGCATTGGTCGACTATTACCTTCGTGTTACTGGTTGAAAAATTCTGAAAGCTTTTAGCCCAGAAATGCTGTTGAAAAAATGCATCGAAAATGTCCAAGTAAATTGAAACTGAAAATTTTAGAAGGCAAAGCAGTTGACCATATTTTTTCGAGTGAAAAGCAAAATCAAGAATAGAATGAATACGTAAACCCATTAATTTCATTTGAGAATTTCTAGAAGTGCCATCTATGAGTGTTCTAAAAACACTTGGTTACCGACGGCCAGAATTCCGCTGGCCGTTAATATTTTCGGGTGCCCATTTTTTCTTGGCAAGATTCACCAGTCTTCTAACTCATCTCAGGATGCGATTAAAACGCCATCCTGAGCCTTTGATTTCAAGATACTTCATTGCACCTTAAAGTCATCTTTTCTGATTGCTGTCCAATGTCTTGGACACGAGTGGCTTGATACATTTTCATAGCTCCGATAGCTTATATTGTCGGAGGAAGCATGTACCAAAGAGCTGTTCAGTTAAAAATTATTTTGGAAAACACAAAACCCGAAGTTTGGCGCAGGGTTTTGATTATGGAGGGCTCATCGCTTCGGACATTACACTATTTGATTCAAGATGTGTTTTGGTGGAAGGGCTATCATAGCTATATGTTCAAAATTGGGGATGATGAATTTTCTGATCCCGAATTTGATACTGGCCAGGGCTGGCTTGATGATTCTAAATCTAAAGTTGGAAAAGTCGTCGAAAAGTTTTCTGAGTTTAATTTTATTTATGATTTTGGTGATTGGTGGTCACACAAGATTATTTTCGAGGGGTTTGTCGAAGCTGACTTAAAAGAAAAATATCCTGTGTGTATTGATGGTAAAAATGCAGCGCCACCCGAGGACGTTGGCGGTCCTCCAGGTTTTGAGGAATTCAAAACGGCGATCAAAGATAAAAGGCACGAACGCTATGAAGAGTTTTTAGAATGGTATGATGGGGGAATGTTTCAAAAGGATTTTAAGGTTGATTGGTTTGATCTTGAAATAACAAATTTTAGGATTGGACGGCGTGAAAAGCCAAGATTATTAAAAGCGGTGACAGCAAAGAAGACCCCTCTGAAAAAGAAGTCTTCTTTGCATTTGTTGAAGTAAATTTTAATCTACAGTTTCGTAATAGGTGTAAGAGTCTGAAATTTTGTTGTCCTGTGGGTTGGACAACTCTTGCGACTCAGGGTTTGTTTGCTCCGACAAAGATTCTTCAGCAAGTTTTTTGGCACTTTCCTCATCAAGAAGTTTTTGTTTTTCAGATTCTTCTTTTTTCATCGCCAAAATTTCGGCATGGACCGATCCATGACTGCAACCGCACAGGTCGGCAATGGATCTATAAGTAAGTCCTTTTTTACGAAGAGCGCGGATCATGTCAGAGTTTCTTTGTTTTTTACGACCAATGATTTTTCCTTTGGCTCGAGCGTTGGCCAAGCCAACTTTAACCCTTTCTATAATAAGTTCTCTTTCCAACTGACTAACTGCCGCGAGCACAGTGAAAGCCATTTTTCCTGCGGCGGTGGACGTGTCCAGTCTTTCGGACAACGATATGAATGAACAATTATGGTCCTTAAATTCATCAAGGGCCTTTAATAGATGTGTTGTTGATCTGGCTAAACGAGAAAATGCCGGAACAATAACGGATTCAACTTCATTTTCACGAACAGCCTTCATCATACGATCAAGAGCTGGTCTATTTTGTTTGGCTCCAGATTGATTTTCATCTGTGAAAATCTCGACATCTTTAATTTGCATTAGATCACAATACTGGCGAACTTGCCGAACTTGCGCTTCAAGCCCTGAGCCCTGCATTGCGGTCGATACTCGGCAATAGGCTACGATTTTTCTTTTTTTCTGATTCGTTGGTTGCATTTAAATTTGTTCCTTTAAAAATAAAAAAGCCCAAGGGGTTTTAAGCCTTGGGCCGTTGTGTACGTCTGCGCTGTAAAACTAGGCGACTTATGATTTTGTCTTATTCAACAAGATTTCCTGCTGAAAGTAGAGCGATTCGATAGAGCCTGACCACATATAGGGTTTAAATCTCTTTGCGGTAAAACCACGCTTTTCCATGCGATAACTGCCATCACTGGCTTGAACGCCTCGATAGATAATCGCTTTGGGTTTTAAAACTGAAAACTCTAAAATAATTTTCATAAATGACTTTCTCTAGCATCAAAGCCAGGTGTGAAATCTGGGGTTATTTTGCTTTATTTTTTTGATCCCTTAAGATCTTCAGCGGTAAGCATTTTGGTAAACGTGACCGCTGAGATAGAACCCTTTTGATAAGCCTTGATGGTTTTGTCTTGAAGATCTAAAGCGACATCGGTAAAGGCTACGCCAAAGATCATCAGCCAAGATAAAAAAATAAATTTTACGAACCAATCTATAAATGTCATAACTTCCTTTCGGTTAGGATTTGCGAAGCTGACACAGTCTGATTGTCGATAGAAAAAATCCTGAATGGAGGGCGGCTTAGGTTCGTTCTATGTAAGGCAGTCTATGCCTACCAGAAACCTACCAAAATCCTACCAAGTTCTGAAATACTGGGAAATATCCAGAAATATTGCCTTTTAAAATTGCTCTGTTTTTTGTTTGTTATCTGTTTATTTCGACTTGAGTTTTTGTGAGACTACCATTTCTCAGGCCGAGAAATGGTAGGGGGAGAGGGACTTGAACCCCCGCTCCTCGGATTATGAGACCGATGCTTTAACCAACTAAGCTATCCCCCCGACCGAATAAGATATAAAATATTGAAATAACTGTAACAAAACGAAAAAGGGAGATCAACGATCTCCCTTTAAATAATTCTACTTGTCGTAATTTTAATCACCAAACTGGCGATTAAAGGTCACAAAAACCAAAAACTAGCTATCAACAAACGTTTTTAATTTATTTGATCTGCTCGGGTGACGTAACTTACGTAAAGCCTTAGCCTCGATTTGACGAATACGCTCACGTGTAACGTTAAAATCCTGACCCACTTCTTCTAAAGTATGATCCGATTCTTCACCAATACCAAAACGCATACGTAATACTTTTTCCTCACGCGGAGTTAAAGTCGCTAATACACGACGAGTTTGCTCAGCTAAGTTTAAGTTAACGATAGCTTCTGCTGGGTTAATCACTTTTTTATCTTCGATAAAATCACCTAAGTGTGAATCTTCTTCTTCGCCCACTGGCGTTTCTAAGCTGATTGGCTCTTTTGCAATTTTAAGAACTTTACGGACTTTATCAACTGGCATATCCATGCGATCAGCGATTTCTTCAGGAGTAGCCTCACGACCTAACTCTTGAATTAACAAACGTTGCGTTCTAACAAGTTTATTAATTGTTTCAATCATGTGAACAGGAATACGGATCGTACGTGCCTGATCGGCAATAGCACGCGTAATAGCCTGTCTGATCCACCATGTAGCGTATGTTGAAAACTTATAACCACGACGGTATTCAAACTTATCAACAGCTTTCATCAAACCAATGTTACCCTCTTGAATAAGATCCAAGAATTGAAGACCACGGTTTGTATATTTTTTTGCAATAGAAACAACTAGACGTAAGTTCGCTTCAACTAATTCTGATTTTGCAGCATCAGCTTCGCGCTCACCTTTCCAAATTGCTGTATATGTTTCTTGAATCCATCTAAAATTCATCTCAGTATCTTGATGTAAACGCTTAAGACGAATCTCTGCTTCTTGAGCTTGCAATGCATACGTTTTGAATCGTCCATAAGACAATCCAGTATCACGAGTCATTTTAATTAATTCTTTTTCGTTTGATTCAATTAATTTCAAACGATCAATCATTGTCGCGACATCTTTAGAGAATGTTTTCTCGATACCGTCTTTGATACGTTTTCTTAATGAACCCATACGGTTCACTAAGTTTTTAAATTTAATCACAACACGGTTAATTGTCTTACGATTAAAGTTAATTGATTCAAAGTTCGCCATTAGTTTTTCATTATAACCACGAACTTCTTCAGTCAGTTTATTTTTAAGATCTGCTTTGATAGCTTCTTCACGTAATTGAGTAAAAGCTTTCTCGGTGTCTTTTTGATAAACAGTTACAATACCAATCAATTGATGAATTTTTTCGATATATTCTTTTTCATCATACTGAGTGTCTTCATCTTCAAGACCACGGAAAATAGATTTAACTTTGATACGGCCTTGGTCTAAACGTTTACCTAAGTTGATAATTTCCCAAGTTCCAAGCGGTGACATTAACATCGCTCTGACGATCTCACGCTCACCTTTTTCAATACGACGAGCAATTTCAACTTCACCCTCACGAGTTAAAAGAGAAACTGATCCCATCTTGCGAAGATATAAACGGACTGGATCGGCACCTTTAACGTCTTCTGCTTCTTTAACTTCTTCTTCATCTGCTTCTTCTTCGTCGACATCAGATAAAAATTCTTCTTTTTCGTCAGCACGAGCTGTATCACTGTGCTCAGTAATCGTAACGCCATTAGCTTCAAGAGTATGCATAAGCATATCTAAAACTGATGCCGCAATAATTTCTACCGGAAGCGATTCATTAATCTCTTCGATAGTAAGACGACCTTTTTCTTTTGCTGATTTTAGAAGTTTTAAAACTTCTTCTTTAGCGAGAGCTTCTTGCTCAGCAATGGTTAAAACCTTTGCTTCATTTTTTTCTTTTCGATCTGAGTGCATATCTGACATTTTACCCCGCCGATTTAATTAAAAATTTTAAATAATAAAAAATAATTTTTAATTTTTGTTTTTCAAAGACAGGCGACTTTTTTGAAGCTCAGAAATTTGTCTTAGTTTTTCATCATCGAGACTTGCATTACGATTTATTTGCAAATCTTTTTTAACATCTAAAACTAAGCGCTTAGCCTCTGCTTTGACAAACTCCTGCTGAACGCGATTAACTAAATCTGAAATTAACTTTTTTTCTTTTTCTTCGTCAAATTCAGACACTGAAGCAGCATCTAACTTTGAACTTTGAAATAAAAGTTCAGGCTTATCAATTTTATCGATCAACAGACTGACCAACTTATCAAACCTGAGGACATCTTGTCTATAAACTTCGAGGGCATTTTCTAAAATTTGTCTAACACCTAAGTGTTTGATTTGGCTTAATAATTGCTTAAACGAATCATCATTCAAATCAGTCTCATTTGAAGAGTGAATTTCTCGATTCAACTGTAACAAATAATCAAAATTGGCACGACTCTTGAGTACGTTTTGCAGTAACATCAGCTCAACTTTAGAGGCATCTGATAACTTAAGTTTATCTTCAGAGACAACTTCTGTGACTGGATTTTGTGCTTTTGCTTGTTGATGATTTGTCTCGATAGCTTGGCGACCTTGAGCGTTAGTTTTTCCAGACAAAGCATCTCTGAGCCAAACTTTTGTTACACTCATCATTTGACACAAATCATCAGCGTATAAACTTTTCAGACGATTGTCTGTAATAGCATCAAAAATAGGCCGAATTTTATCAACGAGGCGCACTTTTTCAGAAGCTTCACCGCGATAACCAACCATCCAAGATTTAATAACAACGTTAAATAAATCAGGACTTGATTGAATTTTCTGTCTTAAACTTTCAACACCAAATTTAATAACGTACTCATCTGGGTCTTTAGCTTCAACCAAAGTCAAACCACGTGGGTACAATCCTTGAGACAGCAATATCGGCAAACTTCGCTCTGCAGCCATTTGCCCGGCTTCGTCACCATCAAATAATACAACTACATTTTGAGTTAATCGTTTAATGAGTCGTGCATGGTCTGGCGTTAAAGCAGTTCCCATTGTTGCAGCTGCATTTTTTAATCCCGCTTGATAGAGCGAGACTAAATCCATGTAACCTTCTACGACTAGAACTAAATCTTCCGATCTGATATGTCTTGCTGTCTGAGCAAGTCCATACAAAACTTTGCCTTTATGAAACACTGGTGATTCTGGAGAATTTAAATATTTTGGTTCGCCCTGATCATGAATACGACCACCAAAAGCCAACACTTCACCACTCGGTGATTGAATCGGAAACATCAAACGATCACGAAACAAATCAAAATAACCTGTACCGTCTTGTCTGCGTTTAACAAGCTTGGCTTCTTCGGCGATTTCCATTGAAATGCCCTGACGATTTAAATTTTGAGCCAACAATTCCCACTCGTTAGGTGAATAACCAATTTGAAACTCTTCAAGAGTTTCGGCATTTAATTTTCGCTTTTGAATATACGATCTAATGGGATGATCTGTTGGCGATCTTCGCAAAACTTCACGAAAAAAATCAGCTGCAAGCTTATTAGCTTTTAATAATTTCTTTTTATGATCATGAACCTGCGAAGCTTGATCACCGTGATCTTTAGTCATTTCAGGGATCGGAATATTTGAACGATCAGCTAAATATTCAAGAGCTTCAGGAAAGCTCATACCATTGTAATCTTTTAAAAAAGTAATTACGTTGCCGCTTTTTTTACAACCAAAGCAATGATAAACTTGTTTGGCATCAGAAACCGAAAAGCTGGCTGTTTTTTCTTGGTGATCCGGAAAAGGACAGCGACCCATGTGACCGCGCCCACTGGGTTTTAACTGTGTGTACTGCGAAATGATGTCGACAAGGCTTGTTGAATCAATCACCTTGTCGATGAAATCTTGCGGATATCCCAATGAACTCCCTAAAAATGAATTAAGAAAGTTTCGACTTAATTACTTCACTAATTGTTTTACCATCAGCTGTGCCTGCAGTGCGTGCTTGAACTTCTTTCATCACAACACCCATTTCTTTGATAGTCTTAGCACCAGTTGCAGCTATAACATCAGCAACAACTTGCTCGATTTGCTCTTTAGTCATTTGAGCAGGTAAGTAAGCTTCCATGACTTTTAATTCTGCTGACTCTTGATCTGCTAAATCATTACGTCCAGCAGCTTGAAATTGCTCAATTGATTCTTTTCTTTGTTTAACAAGCTTTTTAATAACAGCCATAACATCGTCTGCTGTTATTGGGTTCGGTCTAGAATCGATTTCTTTATTTTTGATCGCAGCTTGTAAAAAGCGAAGAGTGTTTAATTTAACAGAATCTTTTGCGATCATAGCTGCTTTAATATCAGCTGTGATTTTCTCTCTAAGTTCCATAAGAAATCTCCTGAATTGTAAATAGTAAACTTAAACAGTCATACTCATTGATATAACGACTTTTATGAAATGTTCGTCGTAAGAGTTAAGACCAAAAAAAACCCCAAGTTTCCTTGGGGTTTGGCAATAACGAAATTACTCGCGATCGCGGAAACCGCCGCCACGTGTTTTTTTAGTCGCGCGTTTACGTGCAGCTATAGATTTTTTCTTAGCAGCAACACTTGGTTTTTCAAAGTGTTCGCGTTTTTTAACTTCTGAAAGGATGCCAGCTTTCTCACAAGATTTTTTGAACTTTCTGAATGCTGATTCAAAACTTTCTCCATCTTTAATTTTAACTAGTGCCATTTTTAACTCACCCACCCTTTCATTTTAGACTTAAATCAAATACGAATTATTAGCAAAAGGACTTCACTATGACACTTAATGACATTAAGCAGCAAGACCATTTTTCTGAAATCGATAAAAAATTCATGAAAAAGGCTCTTAAAATAGCGAAATTGGCCGAAACAAAAGGAGAAATTCCGATCGGCGCTGTTCTTGTCGACAAAAATGATCAAATTATAAGCCAAGCACATAACATTCGCGAGCTGCAAAACACTGTTATAGGCCATGCTGAAATCGTGGCTTTGCATAAAGCAGGTCAAAAACAGCAATCTTGGCGACTAACCGACTGCACTTTGTACGTCACACTTGAGCCGTGTTTTATGTGCGCTGGAGCACTCGTTCAATCAAGAATTAAGCGTGTCGTTTTTGCGGCTCATGACCCCAAGGGCGGCGCCCTAGGATCGCTTACAAACCTGGCCGAAGACAAACGGTTAAACCATCGATTCATTGTCGAGTCTGGTTTATTTGCAGAAGAAAGTAGCCAACTCTTAAAAAATTTTTTTAAAATGAAAAGACAAAAAAAATAATTTTTTATTTCGATTTTTACTTTCAATCTGGCGAAAGGTGTTTTTTATGACTCAAAAAGAAGCTCTTATCAATCTTGAAGAATCCTTACGTAATTTAAATTCCACCAAAATGGGAAGAAGAATGTTTTTAGCCTCATCAAGTCTGTTACTTGCAGCTTGTGCCACTGGAGAACAACATCGCCAGCGCGAAGGTAACTTACTCGGCAATGAAACAGATTTAACAGTTAACGATGAACGCAAAATGACTCAAGAAGTTTTGCCTCAAATGCGCAAAGACTATCCCGCACTACAAAATATTGAAGTCCAAAACTACATAAGCAACCTTGGACGCAAAATCGTCCGATCAAATAATTTAGAAAGTAATCCATATAATTATAATTTCACAGTCGTTGATGTGAACTACGTCAATGCCTTTGCTTTGCCAGCAGGTACAGTATTTGTAACGGCCCCGTTAATCGCCATGGCCGATAGCGAAGCTGAACTAGCCGGCGTTGTTGGCCACGAAATCGGCCACGTTAAATCTCGTCATACAGCACAACGTATGACTAAAGCCAAACAAGAACAGGGCAGCACTGCTTGGTATGCCGCGGGTGGTGCTCTTGTCGGCGGCGTCCTGGGCTATGGGGCATCAAAACTACTTTGCAAACCCGAAGATAATGAATGTATTCAAAAATCAGTTGGCTATGGATTAGCAGCAGGTGCTGCAGGTGGTTTACTTGTGCAAAAATATAAATTTATGGCCAACTCACGCGAAGACGAAATGGAAGCTGATCGAATTGGATTTAAAACGTCTGTCGCATCTAATTTTCATAAAGATCACGCAGGACGCTTTTATCAAAAACTACTAACTATGGAACAACAAACAAAGGGCACTGCTGATCCCCTATCACGATCATTAGCAGATGCGATGAGTACACATCCACCGTCACAAGAGCGTGTGAATCAAATGAATATGTTAGCAGCAGAAACTTCACAAAATATGAGTAAAGTTGTCATAAGTTCAACCCAGTTCGACCGCGTGAAAAAAATCTGCCAACAAGTTGTCGATCGCCAGAAACAAAAAAAGCAGAGCTAGGTATGAGCTCTGCTTTTAAATACATTATTCAATAAAACCACCAGATGGTTGATAGAACATTTGAGGCGGGTGCATCGATTTGCCAAAAACTTTAACAAAATTTAAAAGTGGAATTTTCAATGGTTGATCGGTTCTCTCAATAACAATGACTTTAGTATTATTTAAATCAGAATAAACTCTAATACCCTGTGACTCAGCACTTAAATACTCACCTATTTTCTTACCGAAGATAAACCCATTCAAATCAGTTTCAGTTTTTAAAACTTCCTCACGATTAGCTATATAAGATTCCATACCGTAAATATACAGACGTCCACCAACATTAAGCTTGTTTAAAGCTTTGAATAAATCTTGCGAAATTTTATTGGTATATGAAAATACACCATAGTATGAAACACCAAGGTCATATCGAGGTATTTCGCTATCTGGAATATCTTCAAAATATCTATCTTTCATGATTTGTAATTTACTATCATACTGATTAACATTATCACCGCTCATCTTGTATGTAATTCCAATCAAATTAGGCTTATCTCTTAGTGGTCTGGAAATAATACTTTTAAGCAAAGGTAAAAAATCACTTGAAAATTTTTCGCTGATAATTTTTTCTCGAATATATCGCGCTTTAGTTTTTTCTGAAAACTCCTGATCCAGGTCACTACCATATTCTTTTTTAATATATGCTGACATGTTTGCATACAGAGCTCTTAAACTTGTCGTGTAGTTTCCTAAAATACCTTTTAAAGCTATACTCTGACCAGAACCAAAATCAATTACTCGATGATTCGAGTTGAGATGAGCTAGATCAGATCCAAAACTAAATACCTTATATTGGTGGTCTTTTCCTAATGCCGCTAAATACAATTCTTTTATATAGTCGAATAAAGTTCTATTAACCATAAACGTATTTTCTTCTACAGTCTGTTTCGAAATCTCTATTGATTTTTCTCGATCAGATAAACTAGATCCAACTTTGTCGCTGAAAAGATCAGTACAAGTAGCTGGATTAGCGCTAGCATTTAAGCTTAGTGTTACTAAAAAGATAACAAATAAAAAATGCATAAATATTCCTCTTTTGGAATTTTATGCAAAATATGCCAATGTCTTAATATGATACGTAATTTAATGGCTAGGAATATACGCGCAACAAAAAACTGTTTTTACAGAATTCAACTATTCACTGTATAGCAAAGATTGGCATCTCATTTTGTCTAAAAAAACTATTTAATATCGAGTCTGTATCCAAAACTTGGTACAGCTGTAATAATCCCAATAAATCCTTCAATTTTTTTCTTGAGATAATTTATTTGAGAATCAACGTTTCTTGGAGTGACATCTGAGTGACCCCAGATTTCTTCCATAAATGTTGTACGCGAAACAAGGTTGTTTTTATTTTCAATTAAAAGCTTTAAAATTTCGAATTGCTTAGGCGTTAAAATAACCTCACGACTATCAACATACACAATACGTGAATTTAAATTCATAACTAAATTAGCTACTTTTAACTCACCAGCTTTAGATGTCGGAATTTGTGTTGAATAACCCTGTATTCTTTTTTTAACTCTTAATAGAAGTTCTTTAGGGTTAAATGGTTTAGAAATAAAATCATCGCCACCAGACTCAAGTGTTTCAATGCGTTCATCTTCAGATGCCACACCAGAAATAAAAATGATTGGAATATTTTTAGTGCTGTCCTGATCTTTTAATAATTTGCAGACCTCAACGCCATTCATGTTAGGCATATGATAGTCCATAATAATAAGATCAGGCTTAAAGTCGTTAATTAATCCCATTGCTGATTGAGAATCTGAAGTCGCTTTACATTGAAAGTACGGACTCAAAATTTCAGACAAAAGATAACATGTTTCCTCAAAGTCGTCGATAATGGCAATTTTGTGCATTTTGAACTATACTCCCTTAAACTTAATTTTTTTAGATTCTAATATTTTCTTTATAGAATCTCTTTTATCACCTTGGATTTCGATGCAGCCCTTAGCATTCTCTATGAAATAGCTACCACCAACCCCACACTTTGCTTTTAATTCTTTAGTTAAATCTTTCAAATAACTATCGATAGCTGGTAATTGATCTAAAACAGTCACCGTCTTACCACCGCGACCATTTTTTTCGATTCTAAAGACAACTGTAAATTTATTCTGAGTCAAAATTTCTTTTTGCTCATTTTCAAATTTCAAACGATCAGCATCACCAGACATTTTAGCTTGGTCACGAGGGTCATCAGAATAAACTAAAACTCGGTCCTTAGAACTCACACAATCACCACTTAAAAAAAAACAAAATCAGAATAGAAGTCTATTCTGAATTATTATTAATACAATGCTAGTCTGTTAGAGAAAAAAAACAATAAAATTTGTTAATCAGTTGATTAAGAAATCACTGATTAACAAACACAGTCTAGATTGATTTATTTAATGGCTTGTTTGATCTAAATTCAGACTTTATGTTTTGTCATTAGATTCAGACACATTTTGTTTTTCGGCCGTTAAACTATGCTTTGTATATTCTTTTCCATCGAATCTGAAAAGCTGCGGCTCGTTATCCATGATGGTCACCAAGTTCACAGGTCGTTTCCAGAGCGTGTTAAGATTTCTTAACGTAGCATCCATGTAGTTCGGCTGCAAATCCAAACCCTCGTGAACGTGCTGCAGAAGCAGTTCTCCGCGGTTTTCAAAATTCGCATTTTCAATTTTGATTATAGGCTGACCAAAATTAGTCATTTGAAAGAGCAACTGGGCCTTAATGGCTTTGAAATCGCGAGTATCAACTTCAAAGCGTTGCGTTTCTTTGTTCATTTTGTAAACAAACATTTTATTTCGAACACAAAAGTCCTCAGTTAAAAATTCATCAATGAAATTAACATCATTATATAATTTGCGTACTTCAAAAATCTTTTCGCGTCCTAAGTTTAATTTGCGGTCCCAATGTTTTCTTTCGTTAACATCGTCGCAGTCTTCCCACTCACGACCGAATTTGCCTTTATTCCAGCGATCTTCAATATCACGCATCAGCTCTAAACCAACTTTATACGGATTGTAACCACCCATTTGCATAAACATCGTGCCAGCGTGATGGTCAGCAAAATCAATGATTTCTGAGTCATTTAATATATGACGAGTCATGATATGCGAATGCCAATACGACGCCCACCCCTCGTTCATCGTCTTAGTCATTCCCTGCGGAGCAAAATAATGAGATTCATCTTTTACAATCGCCAATACGTCTTGCTGCCACTCTTCAAGAGGAGCATAGTTAATTAAAAAGCTCAAAATATCACGCACGGGCTCAACTGGAAATTGCGATTTATTTTGCATTTTTTCGATTTGTTCTTGCTTAAATTTTTCAATGATATCGGGCGGATTAATGTATTTTTGCATGTACGACCGCTCAACTTTAAAAACATAATCAGTTTCTCGAGTGTCAGGTTTTTTCTCTTGAAACTTAACAGGACCATTTAAAATTGAATAACGATCAATAAGATTTTCTAAACTCAAACATGTGTCGATAAATTTTTCGACTTCTTCATAGCCATAACGATCAATATAACGACGAATGCGAGTAGCATGATTTGCCATTTGATCCATCATTTTACGATTCGTTTTAGAAAACCAGATGTTATTCTTGAAAAAATCACAGTGACCATAAACGTGTGCCATCACAAGTTTTTGATCCATCATTGAGTTGCCTTCCATCAAATAGGCGTAACAAGGATCAGTATTAATGACCATCTCATATATTTTAGACAATCCGTACTCATATGATTTTGAAAGCTGTTCATATTCCATTCCAAAACGCCAATGTGGATATCTCACGGGAAAACCGCCATAACTGGCAAATTGGCTGATTTGATCATATGTAATTAATTCGAAAATAGTTTCGAAAAAATCTAATCCACAATTTTTAGCAACTTGGCAAATTTTCTTTCGCTCAGTTTCAAGTTCTAAAGTTAGATTAGCCATTTTTACTTTCCTTTTCCTAAAAAATCTTTGATCGAATCTAATATTTTATCACGCGACTCAATTTGGCTTAATGTAATTTGATCATTTTCAGCGAACTCTTTTTGCAAATCTTTTAAAAACTGTCCACTGCCATACTTACTTTCAACTTGCCCGTAAGAAAAAACATTTACTCGAGGAATAAAATAGTCGCGAATTAACTGCACACACAGTCTTGTATCCTCACCACTCCAATTATCACCATCACTAAAATGAAATGGATAAATATTCCATTCATCTGGCGAGTATTCAGTTTCTATAATTTGCTGACAAAGCTTGTACGCTGAGCTAATGAGCGTGCCACCAGATTCACTCGTCTTAAAAAATGTGTTCTCATCCACTTCTTTTGCTGCTGCATCGTGAATAATAAATCGAGTCTCTAAACCTTTGTAATGCTTTTTAAGCCAGGTATTAATCCAAAAAGATTCTAACCTGACGATTTCTTTTTGCTCTTCACCCATAGAACCCGAAACGTCCATCATATAAATGACAACGGCTTTAGTGAACGGCTTCTGTGTTTTTTTAATTGTTCTGTACTGATAGTCACTACGGATTGGAACAATCACTGGATCATCTGGATTGTATGTTCCCGAAGAAATATACCGAGCTAGAGCTTTTTTATATGTTTGTTTGAATTTACGTAAACCCTCTGGACCAACAGGTGCAATTCCAGAGTATCTTGTTTTTTCAGTGACTAGATTATTAGTTCCTTTGGGTTGAATTCTCGGTAGTTCTAATTTCTCACCCAGTATCTCCGCAAGTTCTTCAAGCGAAATTTCAACCTCAAGCATATGCTCGCCGGGATTTTCACCTGCTTCGCCTTGACCACTGCCTTGCTGACCCTGGCCTTGTTGTGGCTGACCACCTTGTTGACCGTCACCCTGGCCAACACCCTGCTGATTCTGTTTAGGGCCATAACGAAATGTTGGAATATCAATTCGTGGAAGAGGAATTTTAACAAATTCCTCTTCGCGTTTACCAATAAGTTCTCCGTTCGTGACATATTTTTTAAAGTCATCACGGACCCGACCTTTGATAATATTTCTGAATCGGTTTTGGTCCTCACGAATTGGCATTTAACTAACTCCTTTTAACATCTCCACGAGCAAAAATACTTGCGACGTAATGTAACACATCTGTCGCAGAAATTTCGTCATAACCAAAATCTTTAATTAAACGTGACTTCACGATTTCAATTTTTTCTTGAGTATCTTTATCTGCGACTGAGCTGACTAAAGATGTTAATTTGATACTATCTTTTTGATCTTCAAATAACTTTAACTCAAGAGCCTTATGCAATCTTTCGTTCATTTTGTAATTAAATTTTTTACCATCTAACGACAAAGCACCTATATAATTCATAATCTCACGACGGAAATCGTCTTTACGTGATTCAGGAATTTCGATTTTTTCCTCAATCGCGCGCATTAATCTTTCATCTGGATCATCATCCGCACCAGTAAATTGATTACGTACTTTTTCTTTTTGCGTGTAGGCTTTTACGTTATCAATATAGTTAGCACAAAGTCTTTGCAAAGAGCCTTCATCAGCACTAATAGCTCTTTGAACTTCGCCTTTGATAATTTCTTCGTATTCTTGCTTAACTACGCTTAATAATTCTTTATAATCTTGTTTTCTTTCTTCGTCAGAAATAAGAGAGTGATGTTTTAAACCGCTTTCTAACTCATTCATCACCATGAATGGATTAACCGAACCCTTATTCATTTGCTGAGCCATAACTAAAGCATTTGATAATTTATCTTGAATATAACGTGGCGAAATTCCATCAAGACCTTCGCGCAAAGTTTCTTTGCGAAGCTCTTTAACGTTATCCTCAGTATAATTAGCTAAAGTCTTACCGTTATAAAGTTTTAGCTTTTGTAATCTCGTTAGATTAGCTTTTTTAGGTTTCTCTAAGCGAGTTAGAATAGCCCACATAGCTGCCATTTCAATCGTATGTGGAGCAATTGAAATGCCGCGCAATTTTTGTGAATTAAAATCTTTTTTATAGATATTAATTTCTTGTTTCAATCTTGTAATATACGGAACATCAATTTTAACAGTACGATCTCGCAAAGCTTCCATGAACTCATTGTCTTGCAATCTACGATATTCGGGCTCATTCGTATGACCAATGATGACTTCATCGATATGTGTTTGTGCGAATTTTTTTGGTTTAATTCTATGCTCTTGTGAAGCGCCCAATAAATCGTACAAGAAAGCCACATCAAGCTTTAAAACTTCGACAAACTCAATCATGCCACGATTTGCAACGTTAAACTCACCATCAAAGTTAAATGCTCTTGGATCTGAATCAGAACCATATTCTGCAATTTTACGATAATTAATATCACCAGTTAACTCAGTTGAGTCCTGATTTTTTTCATCTTTAGGTTGAAATGTACCAATACCAACACGATCAGCTTCTGAAATAAATAATCTTTTAACACGCACGTGAGATAAGACTTTCATTAAATCGCCGTTATATTTTTCCATCAAATGTTTGAAAATGAATCTTGATGGAGGACATAACTCGCCAGAAATTTTCATACGATAATCGCCGTCTTGACCACGGTTAATTTCTTCAACCATTGACTGTCTCATATCATCTGGAATGAGCAAAAGCGGCTCTTCATTCATTGGACTCTGATAGACTTTAACATCTTTACCAAATAATCCCTCTAGCTTGCCATGATCATCAACCCACTCAAACGTATATAGCGCACCTTGCTCTGCGTGCGAATAAGCTTCTAGGCCTTTTTTAAGCATTCGACATATCGTTGATTTAGCAGAACCAACAGGACCATGTAACAAAATCACCCGTTTTTCGGTGCCATAACCAAGAGCTGCTGCTTTTAAAACGTTAACAAATTTCATAAGCTGAACATCTAAACCAAATACAGCGTCTTTACCGTTGTTGTCTTTATCATCAAAAAATTTGTAACGAATCACGTGTTTTTTAAAGTCGACATATTCTTCAGTGCCAGACTCCATAATCATGTCATACATTCTTTGGTACGCATTACGTGTAATTTTTGGATTCTTTTTAACAAGCTCAAGATATTCCGTGAATGTACCCGTCCAATGTTGAGTTGAAGTCGAATTTGTTTGTTGCCATTTCTCGACAATCGATCGGAAATTGATTGAAGCTGACATGATGGTTTCCTCCATAAAAAAGCCTCTTCACGAGTGCTTCTACTATAGATTATGCATCTTGTTGTTTCGGTTAGCGAATTAAAATTATTTTATAGTTATTAGTCGATATTCTTCTGGCTTTTTCAAGACAAAGGTCTCGTTATAGGACACATTATGTTTCTTAATACTTTTATAAATCCAAACAAATTTAAAAAGTGAGTTTTCGATCGTCATTTTTTTCAAACCATTGCTTTTATTTTCTTTTACCACTGTTGTTTGTACGCCATTTTCGAGACCAATACAGTCTAGCTGCTGCTCTGAGCGCTTACATTTGTATCCATACACAGAAAGATCCTTATCAAAAACCAGTGACCAAATAATTTTTGGATCGAGTTCTTGTTTGAAAAGCGGTTTTAAAGTTTTAGATATTAATGGCCCAGTCACAAAAACTTTTTGCTGATGTAAAGCATAAGACAACTGATTCGGCAACATGATTAAACTACCCAGTTGAATACCAAGCACTGCACTGACCTCTAAGCGCAAAGCTGCATTTGATTGATAAAACAGGTCTATTGATACTGTATTAGAGTCTGATTTAGTTTTATCTTCGATTAGGGCTTTCGATTCAACATGAACTATTTCAGAGTCCTTGATATCTTCAATTTTTTGTTCGCTCACGCAACCAGATACTAACAAAACTAACGGAATAATAAATTTTAGAAAAACACTCTTTGAGTCTTTTGTATATTTAAACATATAATATGTATTAAATGATAAAATTAGAAATTAAACATTATTTTTTATTCTTTTTGAGTTTTTTTATACTATTTATTGCTGAAATTCCTGCAGGTAGTCTTATTTTGTTATTTGCCTGGGGACAAATGGCCATATACTTGTGGAACAAACAACTGACTCGCCAAATACAAATTCAAGCTCTTGTTCATTCGATCGTGCTTTTTCCGATTTTTTTATTTCTGGGATCTATACTTTCTTTTTCGATCATTTATTTTAAAGAAAATAATTTTAATTTCTTTTTAAGCTCACTTCTTGTGAGCTTCATAGTTTCATACTTTGCTTTAACCTATCATATCGGATTTTACTTGTTTCAAAACAACGATGCGAGTCTTTTTGCAATATATTCAAAAATCTTTAAAAGTATTAAATTATACAAGTTTTATTTTCTGAAGATATCTTTGATATTCTTAGGAGCAACATTTTTAAGTAAGTCGCTCCCGATAGACTATGCTATTGTCGTTGGATTAATCGTTGCTCACTTTATGGGTAAGATGCTGGCCCAGAAACTGCCGCTGGAGATCGTAACTGATCAGGATTCACAATCGAAGTAATTTTCGAATCAAGCATTTTTAAGCGTGACGTGTCTTTTTCTTCTTTTTTAGCACGCAAGTATGCACTACGAGCTTTATCGTCTTTTTTAAGTTTTATATAAACATCACCCAAATGTTCAGAGATTATTCCGACCTCAGGAGAAATTTCATGAGCTTTTTCTAAATACTCGGCAGCTTTTTCGTACTGACCTTTTTTAAAATAAACCCATCCTACTGTATCAATAATAAAAGGATCATCTTTTTGCAAATCATGAGCCTTTAGTGCCCACGACTCAGCATCATCCAAGCTAGTACCCATTTCTGATAAAGAATACGCCATATAATTCATTGCTTGATGATTTTTAGCATCGTAATCAACTGCAAGTTGCATATGCTTGAGCATTGATTTCTTATCATTCTGCTTATCGTACAGGGTACCCAGTACATAGTTGACTTGTGAATTTTTTGGAAACTGAAAATCTGCTTTTTTCAGTGTATCTAACGCCATTACGTACTTTTCAGAATCTTCATAAAGTTGACCCAACATTAAATAAACTTGAACACTGCTTTTTTTGTTTTTTATAGCCATATTCATTGTTTCAATCGCCTGATCAACGCGTGCACTTAATTTTTGTAAAAATGCAGCACGAATACGCGCATCTTCATAGTGATTACTCGCAGGTTGAATTTGTAGATAAAACTGTGTTGCTTTATCAAACTGCTTTAACTCTTCGTAAACAGCTGATAAGTAAAATTTAACTTTGTCAGACTCTGGGACTAGTTTGTTGAGTTCTTCTAATTTATCAGCTGCTTTTAAATAGCTTTTTTTATCTATTAAAATAAGTGCCATTTTCAGCTTAACTTGTACGACGTCATCAGAATTAGCTTCTAAATACTCAAGTTGGTCATATGCTTTATCATATTGATCTTTTTCGATATAATACTGAGATAGGATTTCTGCTAATTTAGCAACCGGTCCATGTTGTTTTTGATACTGAATAAAAAAATCGATCACAGCTTGCTTACCGTGAGATTTTTCAACAAATGTGGCATAGAGCTGAATAGCTTCTAAAAAGTCAGATTTGATTTCAAAACAATTTTCCAGATCTTTTTTAGCAGATTTAATAAGTTTTTTGTCACCTGAATCAAATGCCGTACGAGCTCGGTAGTAATAAGGTAAGTGTTTTAAATCATAAGTTCCTAAATCGATAACTTTTGTAAAATATTTGCGCGCTTTTACAAAATCAGATTTTTCAGAAGCCACAGCTCCTAAGTACAAGTAAGCATCTGGCTCATCAGGATAAAGTTTAGTTAATTTCAAATAAGCTGTTTCAGCTTTTGAATATTCTTTGCGTGCCATTTCTAGAGAGCCATAAAGTAATAATAAATCTTTTTTCTGTGGATCTTTCTGCAAAGCCTTATCAACCCAATAAATTGCGTCTTGAATTTGACCTTTACGATAATACTCAACTGACAGTTTTTGCATCAATGTTGTTGAATCCATATCGATTTGCAGAGCTGACTTTAAAGTCTCAATAGAGCCGCCTCCGCCACCATCAGCAGAGTCTAATTCTGCACGCAAAAATAAATAATCAGCTACTGACTGACGCTCTATACTGACAAGAGTATCGTCTTTTTTGTCACTAAAAATTTGTGGATCGACAACATCTTCTCTGTTTTTACGATCATTTTTACGAGTGAATTCTTTCGGAATACCTAAAGAGTCTGGAGCTTTATTGTGATCGTTCATCGCAGAGTCAAAATATGGATATGGTCCGCTCGCACAGCCAACTACAAATGATAGCACCACACTTAAACAAACAAATTTCTGACTCAAACGAGTTTTCATGAACAACTCCTGTTGTAGGAGTTATCGGTCTGTTTCTCTTCAGAACTGCAGTCTAGATAGCACATAATGTAGGCAAGTTTTAAAAACTAGACCACAGCTAATACTCATATTGGTCTTTACTATCTACACGAATTAAGCACTCAGACATAGACGATTCATATATTAACTAACTATTTGATTATAATGGATTTTTATTAAAAAATTTGAGCTTTTAAGGTACGAACAAAAATAAATTTAGACACTGTGCGCGATGTATTTTAACCCAACACTCACTTTCCGTTGTCGACTTACTTGACAAGGGGTGGCGGCAGAGCTAACTTGCCAGCGAATAAATAGGCGAAAAGCTTTAGTTTTAGGCTCAAATCATCATCCTGTTTAGAACTTAAAAGCCCCTAACTAAAGCCTTAACAAGTAGCCAGGCAAATGGGAGGCCATTGTGATGAATCAAATGGATAATTTGAACACAAAACCGAGCGCAAAGGTAAAGATTATCAAGCGTTATCAAAATCGTAAGCTTTATGACACAAAACAAAGCTGCTACGTAACTCTTGATGATATTGCAAAAATGATTCGTTCAAACGAAGAAGTTATGGTCATTGATAACAAATCAAAAAATGACATCACTGCTGCGACTTTGACTCAAATCATTTTTGAATCAGAAAAAAAAGCTTCTCAGTATGCACCACTTTTTACTTTACGTGAGATCATACAACACGGTAACGGAAGCATCTCTAGCTACTTAGCCAAACTTGGAGCATTTCCAATTGATTATATGACTAAGCAAGCAGCTGTAACTGTTAATGTTGAACGTGCATCAACTGACGATATTAAGCAAAATCTAGAGAACAGAGTCGCTTCTGCAGCCCGCTTAAATACAGCGGATACAACTTCTAAAGTTGTTGCAGAAAAAGCAACTGTGCTACCTGGATCAAACCAAGAAGAAGAGACTCCAAATCTTCCTCTACCAAGCAGCAACCAAAATTTTAACCAATAATATAAATAAAAAAGCCGGCTAAAAACCGGCTTTTTTATTATTAATTTTTTGGATGACCAACTATAATCCTATAGTTTTCTTTTTGAATTTCTTACGGATTTCTTTGTGGTTAGTCCAAATCATTTCGTTCGTTTTTAGATTGGTCAAAATCAACGTTAGCTTGTAATATACAGTTTTATCTTTATCTACAGTTTGTGTAATTGAATCCAGTCGACCATCGACTATGTAATCAGCGCCAATTTGCCCACCAGCTGATTTTTTGGTTTCGCCTGAAACCATGCCTGAATTCTGATAATTGTATTCGTCAGCAACATCTTCACGCGCTTCTTTATTAATAAAAGTGACTTTACCAGTTTGCATCATCTCAACTCTAAACATATCAATAATACTCATCGTATCGACATGATCACTGGTTTTATTTTGGATTTTCGTAAACATTAATTTAGGTGGAGTTTTAGCGTTAGCCACAGCTGGAATCGACATCATCGACTCAGTCAGGGATTTAACGATAACTTGCATGTCAGTCTCCGACCATTCGTCATTTAATAAATTTTGCTTTTCTGGATCTTCATAATCGCCCTTAACAAAAGCTTTTGGACCACAAGAAAAAATAGATAAAGCCACAAATAACAATAAAATATTTTTCATATTTTTTACCTCTGCTTAAAATAATAATCTATCCGGACGAAAACGAGAAGCGTTCTTAGCTTCGATAATCACCTGCGCTATACTTACCATCGTCTAGCTACAGCAACATGCTCTTTGATATTAAAGCTTTTATGCATAAACCTCTGAAAATTGAAAACTCTAATGCGGCTTATTTACTACTATTGACACAGCATAACTCAGACTGCGAAGAGTTTTGGGCTATTTTTCTAAACCACCAATTAGAATTACTCGGACACAAGCTTTTGCACAGAGGAACTCTTAATTACTGCAAAATCCACCCACGCGATTTATTTAGAGAAGCTGTCAAACACAATGCCTACTCAATTATAATAGCTCACAACCACACAAGCACCAGTTGTGAACCGTCCGAACCTGATATTAAACTAACAAACCAACTCAGAAAAGTATCTAAACTTATAGAGATACCTATTATTGATCATATCATTTTTAATAATTTTGGTTTTTTCAGTTTTAAAGAAAAAAATTTATTTTAATACTCGTTTGACTCGAGTGCTGTCGGGTCAACATCGCTTGTAGGTTTGCGAATTGGCTCAATACTAATGACCTGCAAATTATCATCGACAACAATTTCATATCCATTCTTACGTGCATTCGCTTTAAATTGTTTTATATATTCTTTTTTCTCTAACTCTGACTGATATCTGCGTTCTTGAACTGATTTAAGTTCTTCTTGAAATTTTTGTTCAACGCTTTTTTGGCGTTGTGATTCATTGTAAATATCTTTTGCGATTTGACGATCAGCTGACACTTGTTGTGGATTGGTTTCTACAGCTTTAGCGCCCAGAGTATCCCCATTTTTAGATACTTCTCTCAAAGCATTTTGAACTTTATACCTGTCAGTTTTTAATTTTTGATTTGCTTCTTGTAGATATTTATTTGCTAAATCTTCTGCACTGGCAGGCACTTTACTCGTGGTTGTAACTGCTGACTTCTGCATTTGTAAATATACAAACACACCTGCAACGAGCAGACTTAAACCAATCGCATAATTTAGAAATTTATTCAGAAATTTCATACTTTATTATCGGTTGTTTTTATCTATAAATTAATTTTTTGCTGATAGATAAATGGCTCATTTTGAGATTACGAGCGATTCTGGATAATAGGTTTTAAGGGCAAAACGATAACAAACTCTGTTCCGATGCCTTTTTCCGAGCGCACTTGTATTTCGCCACCATGGTTTTGAACGATGCCGTATGAAATACTCAAACCCAAACCAGTACCCTGACCAATGCCTTTGGTTGTAAAAAATGGCTCGAAAACTTTATCAAGTGTGCTAGCGTCCATTCCCGCACCAGAATCTTGTATTGAAATTTGTATTTTTGCTGGGCTTTCCACTTTAGCTTTAGCCATACTCGTAGTTATCCAAATCTGACCGGGACCATTGATCGCCTGAATGGCATTTGAAATAATATTCATTAAAACTTGATTAATTTGAGAGGCATAACACAAAACTTTTGGCAGCTTTTCAAACTGCTTATGCACTTGGATTCTGTTTTTAATTTCTCCGTGCAGTATTTCTAAAGTCGTCTCAATAGACTCGTGTATATCTATGTCTTTAAGCTGAGCTTCTTCCAAACGAGAAAAATTTCTTAAACCTAGAACTATATCTCGAGTACGTTGAGCGCCATCCTGACAAGATTTAATAAGACGTGGTAAATCCAATTTAATAAACTCATAATCAATCTTTTTCTTTAACTCAATAATTTTAGGATCTTTTGAATCTTGCTTATCAACAAATAAGAATAAATTATCAGCATACTCTTTTAGTAACGACATATTGCTGTAAATAAAACCGATTGGGTTATTAAGCTCATGCGCAACGCCTGCGACAAGTTGACCCAAACTTGTCATCTTAGCCGAATGTACAAGTTTTGTTTGTGCTTCGATAAGTTCAGAATTCGTGTTTTCAAGCTCTTTGATCTTTTTTTTCAAATCTAATCTGACTTGATAAACTTTATAACTCATTTCATTGAATGCTTCTGTCAAGATACCGATTTCAGTATTAGTCGTTACTGGTAATTGAATAAGCTTTTCATTCTTTTCGAAAATTTTGAGTGCTTTAATTAAACGTTCAACAGGTTTTAAAAATAAATTTGTCGTAATCAAAATCGTCATGACTAAGAACAAAGACATAATAGAAACCACACTGACAAATGCGACATTGAAATTTTTGAGAATTGCTTGAGTATCTTTTTTAATAGCACCAATTCCAAAATAGAATTTCGACCTATCCCAAATAACTGGATAAAGTACAAAACCGTATTTTTGACCTTGCAATTCATGGTCTATAAAATTTTCGTCAGCTAAGTTGATAATTTTGATTTGTATATCTTTAAACTCAGGTCGTGATGCTAAAACAACTTCTCGAGCTTCATTCATAATAAATAATTCAGTTTTTAAACGAGCTTTTAATTTTGATAAAAATGAATCTTTAAGTTCAATAACCTGTTCAAAATACCCCGCGATCTGCCCCTGTGAGGTGATGACTTTAGAAAAAACTATCAATGACACTCGAGCGTTTTTTTGATCCAAAAAGCCAATATCATTCTTATCACTCAAGTTTGATATATATTTGCTATTGAGAACGACTTTTTCAGCACCCATAGCAAAGTAACGTACTTGTCCCTTGTCATCTCTAAAGCTAGTTGTAATAAGCTTACCTTGCTTATCGTAAAAAGATAATGAAGTTACAGGTGATTTCAAAATCCACTCAAGTGAGATATTATTAAGACCATCAAAATCAGAGTTCATAAGCATTTGCAAAAACTGATTATTATTCGAGTATTTGTCTTTGTATGTATCTAGGGCGCTATAATAATCGCTCAAAACGGCATCTATTTCACGACCATTTCCCTGTAGTCTTTGAATGACTTCTTGATCAAAGGCTTTTGCAAATTTGAAAATTGAATACCAACCAATAAATGCTAGGGGCACAATAGAGAAAAGAATAAACCAAATAAGCAATACAGACCGCAATGACCTATAATGTTTATTTTTCTTCTCAAGTGCTTTATTCACTTTGATGAACCTCTAAAATAAATCTTTTTTGTCCATCTGGTAATTTACGTGGATGCTGTTCAAAACGATAATTAATTTCGCCATATTTTTTGAAGTTAGCCAGTAAATTTTCTAATTTGTCTGCAGGAAAAACAAAATGATAATAGCTTGTGGTTTTATTTTTAATCCAACCCAATTCAACTTCACCAGCCTTAGTACCGCCAACTTCAACAATTTTATCTTTGATGAGTTTAGATACGATTTCCCAATCCTCGACTGTCATTTCACCTTTATAAACACCATTAGCTGTTTTGTTTTCAGCTTTGCTCATTTTGCTTTCGTTTGCTGCTAAAGTAGCCGCGGCTGCTTTTACTTGCTGCGAATCAGATGCATTTTTTGCTAGCTTGTTTTGATCGACTGTAACAGTAGCGCTGCTAATTTTTGCAACTGCAGCCGCAGCAGTCGTACTGACTGATCCAGGCTTAGCATTGACAGATGGAACCACATTATTATTTTGCGCGACAGCGTTTGATGTCCCCTGCGAAGACTCTTGATCCAAATCATTAGCTATTATTTCAGTTTTAGCTATTTCGTTTTTCTTTAACGCGACTTCATCTAAAATTATTTTTTTTCTAGTATCTGCTATATTTTCAAATTTAAGAAAAGAGGGTCGCAAAACCATTAATGCAGAAAATGCTACCAATAAACTAAATATAATAACTTTATCTTTATGCCGACTAAACTTTTTGCCTTTTTGCTGTTTAGGCACGTCTGATGTTTCGAGAATTTTAACTTCTTCAAAAAAAATATCGCTTATTTTTAGTGAATTAAGCTCATCTCTAAAAATTAAAATTTCATTTTTAATCTGATCATATCGGCTAAGCTCTTTAGATGAACTATCAATTTTTTTCTTAACTTCTTCTGTAGATAATCCTAAACAATATTCAGCAAAATGTTCGTGAATAAATAAATTTGTAACTTCGTTTTGCCCATATTCACGCAGCTTTAAATCTTTTTTACTCTCAAAACTTATATTATAATTTTTAATGATCTTACGGATACCCTGATTAAGTAAGTATCGAATTCTTGTTTCTGAAACCGACATGACCTCGGCAATATATTGCAAGTTAACATCGTGAACCAAAACTGACATTAAAATAAAAACTTCGTCAGTCGTACATTTTTGCTGAGCTTTATTCCAAAGGACTAGATCATTTTTTGAAAATTCAAAATACAACGATGCTGATTTAACAGGATCGTTTTTTTTAAAATAAAAATATAATTTTTTTAGAAAAGCGAGAAAGTCAGAACTCAATCCCTCTTTAGCTACCAAAGTATGAAACACGTCTCGAGCTTGAGATGAGTTTTGATACAATAGATGACAGCTTATCCAAAGCTTTTTGAGTTCCTCAATTTGCATTCACCCAGTTTAATCAATAGTTAACTGGCTGAGTAGGTCTATTTGGTCTAGAACTTTACCTGAACCCATCACAACACATGTTAATGGGTCTTCAGCTATTGAAACCGGTAGTCCAGTTCTTTCACGAATCAAAATATCCAAATTAGCTAAAAGAGCTCCACCACCAGTTAAAACTATACCATTGTCTACGATATCAGAAGCTAACTCAGGAGGCGTTTTTTCTAGAGCAGTACGTACAGCATCAATAACTTCAGCCAAAGGATCCATCAAAGCATCATTGATTTGAGTACTTGTGATCTCAATTGTTTTAGGAGCACCCGCGACTAAATCACGACCTTTAACTTCCATTGTTTTTTCTTGTTCAAATGGATAAGCATTACCAATTTTAAGTTTGATCAACTCAGCTGTACGCTCTCCGATTAATAAATTAAATTGACGACGAACGTAGTTCACGATGGCTTCATCAAATTTATCGCCAGCAACTTTAATTGATTTACAATAGACAATACCGCCAAGTGAAATCACAGCAACACCTGTTGTACCACCACCCATATCAACAACCATGTTTCCTGATGGCTCAGTGATTGGTAATCCAGCGCCAATAGCAGCTGCCATCGGTTCTTCGATTAAGTGAACTTCACGCGCACCAGCTGATTGCGCAGCTTCTTTAACTGCTCGTTTTTCAACTTGAGTAATTCCGTAAGGAACACAAATGATGATTCTTGGACGAACTAAAGATTTTTTTTCGCCAATTGATTTCTTGATGAAATAACCCAACATTGCTGAAGTCACTTCAAAGTCCGCAATAACACCGTCTTTAATTGGTCTGATCGCCACGATACTGCCAGGTGTACGACCTAACATTTCTTTAGCTTCTTTACCGACAGCTAATACGCGATTTTGCATTCCACGATAATTTTTTTGAACAGCAACAACTGAAGGTTCATCAAGAATAATCCCGCGACCTTTAACATAAACTAATGTGTTAGCTGTCCCCAAATCGATGGCAATGTCGTTAGAAAAATAATCTGCAAATTTATCAAATAATCCCATGAAAAAATCCTAAGCTAGCAAAAATCAAATTTGATATCTGAACTAGTCTAGGAATTTAAAAAATTTAGGTCAATACCGATATTTAACGCAGGTTGACGTTGTCGTCCGATTATAAAGTCGGGCGACAAGTTAAATTCATTTTATATTTTGAATCTTTGCTAGATACCGTGATCATTGATGGCACTGCTAAGCTAGAAACAGATGTCACAGTTAAACCACTCAAAGATTTTGCACTACTCGACAGTCTAACTGTGCTTCCTGTATTCAAAACCGAGCCTGAAGTTTGAACAATTACGCCCTCTGAAAGTTTAACTTCATCATCTTCCCATGATTGATTGATATCTTTTACTGCCGACAATTCACTTGTTTTGTCAGACACAGACTCTTTACCACTACATTTATATTTTGCTGGGTTGTTATTTTTAACTAAATTTACAGCAGTTAGAGAAGAACACTCAACATTAATAGAAAGTCCCGCATCATCAGTCACATTTAAACCAGTCACCGAACCCGCAAATCCTGTTGCCGTTGCAGCTAGACGATTGTCTCCTTTAGTCTCAACTTGTAACTGAATATTATCAGCCTGTCCGCCTCCAGAAACTAAACGAACTGAAATATTCGCAAGTCTGTTTGTAGAGGAAAGTCTATGTGAATTAAAAAAACCATGAAAATAAGAGTTCGATTTACCTAGTCCAGCATATAAACTAGTCGCAACATTGGCCGTAACAGGAATTTGCATAGGATACGAATCACCAGACCAACCATCAGCAGTTGTTGCACTCACGCGACATGATAAAATTTTTGAATCCGCAGTATTTAAGTTATTATTTGGCAAACTTGTTTGTCCGTTTGCAGAAACACACATACTATTTTGTAATGTTGTACCCACAGGACATCCATTATTGAGGTTTTGATTGATAAGACCATTATTCATCAACCCATTATTATATCCAGCCACACTAATACCACGACATTGATCATTCATGATAAACTGTCTAGATTGGTAACCAACCATGCTTGTATCAGTTTGTAATTTATAGCAAAAATCTTGAAGACTTACGAACGTTACAACTGGACCAGACACGCCATTTTCAGTACATTGATACGTATTACCACTGACATTACAAGATCCATTACCGCTTGGGTAACTTTGTTGTTTTACACCAGGCACAACTGTTGTTTGAGCAGATCCACCGCCGCCACCATTATTACAAGCCGACAATGCTAATACAGAAATAGCAAATACAGATTTTAGCTTATTCATGCCCATTTTTTTCATACAACAGCTCCTTATTTTTGAATAAAGTCCTACATAAGAAGATCACAGCACGGTCCAGGCCAGAATTAAAATACAGTTAAAACGATTTGAGTTACCTTAAACTGTCTAACTTTTTTACAGCTAACATAAAATGTTAATCAGACATTTAAATTACAGGCAGATGCTCCGATAAAAAAATGTGGATGGAATTTACGCTATACTCAGTTTAATCATTAACATTTCTTTTTTAGGACTCTTTACGTTCTTAGTTCTGCATATCTTAAGAAACTTAAAGAGACGAAATCTTATCGATGATATCACCAAAGTCGAAGCTAAAATGGCAGCTTTACGTCTAAACCTTAGAACACGCGTGAAAAAAAAGGCTAACAGATTTAGATCCACTTACCCTCAAGTTATAACTCAAGGCGATCCAGTAGATCTAGCGACTAATAGATTGATGGATATATCCTTTGAGAAAAACAACGATTTTCAAGAGTACATTGATATATGCAAGAAAATAAATGGATATATCGAAGTTGCAGCTATCGATTTAGCTCCTGAGAAAAAAGCTGAACTCATGAATCCAGCTATTAATAGTGATATTATGGGAACAGACTTCAAAAATGAAATTATGATTGCTCGTTTAATTAATGATCTTGTCAGTGTAAGTAAAATCATGAACAAAATGATTACTAAATATAATAATTTTGACAAAAAATCCAAACTACAATTACGAGAAGCAATTTACTTTACTTCTTTATTTGAATTACAAAAAGTATTCAAAGCAGAAGATCTTGATACTCATAAACCAAACAATAAAAACGCAGCTTAATAACTCTGAATATAGGCTATTTTGTCTCTACAAGCTTAGCAATATCAGGCTCGATATCTTTAGGCTTATCCGAAGATCCAAATCTCTTAACAATTTCACCTTTTCGGTTAATTAGAAATTTATTAAAATTCCAAGTGATTCGCCCCTCAAAACCTTTTTGTGATTTTAACCATTTATATAACGGATCAGCATTATCTGAATTAACTTCAATCTTAGCAAAAACAGGAAACTCAACGCCATACTTTAACTTACAAAATTTTTGAATTTCTTCATTAGAACCAGGTTCTTGCCCTAAAAACTCGTTCGATGGAAACCCTATAACAACAAAATTTTTATCTTTATATTTTCTGTAGAGTTCCTCTAATCCTTCATACTGATATGTGTATCCACACTTGCTCGCGACATTTACGACTAAAACAATTTTGTCTTTATAATCAGATAATTTAACGTCTTGATTTTTGGCGTCTTTAACAACAAAAGTATAAAATTTAGACTCTTCAGCAGCTTGCGCGCAAAAAGATGCAAGTACAAATCCAATGGTTAGTATCGCTCGTAGCATTATTCCTCCGTATTAATCACAGTAACTTCAAATATCATAGTCTGTGTTTGGCTCAAAATGAAACGCTATTTTTCAAAATGGAACCAAAATATGCATTAACACACTTCAAAACCCTAAACAGTTTTCATTTAAGGATAAGTTTAAAAAACCCGACAAGTTCTTATCAAATGGAGCCAGCAAATGAAACTATACTCGAGCAAAATTGCAATTTTTGGTGTTTTATTTTTTATATTTTCCTGTAAAAAAAGTAGTGTCGAAGATTTAAAAGATGCTCAGTACTGCTTAAACACGGCCACAGCATCAACCGCACGCAATTGCTTAAGTAAAATAACATCAGATTCTTCGTCTCAAGCTTATGAATTACGATGTGCTGCTGAGTTTATCGCAGAGAGCAAAGATATTTCATCTTTATTAACAGCTTTAAACACAGTTCAAGGCTCTTCACAAACTGCTGTAGCAATTCAATCTCTTAAGTTTTCATCAACAACTGTCGCAAATACAACTTTTAATTACTGTAATTCATCAGGAATTGAAGTCTATGCGCAATTAGGCTCTATTTTTAACATATCAACTCTTGCTTCAACGATGGCTGGGGGCGACATAGTCACTCAGGTTGGCAATATAGATGATACAACTCTGGGTAATATTGTTTTAACAACATACCAAGCAGCGTGCCCAACTACGACAACAAATAGCTCAAATAGTTCAACAGGCGGAACTGAGCAGTATTGCAAAGAGATTCAAAACGCAGTAGCGGCTAATGCAAATAATCCTGCAGCTATTGGAGCTTGTATGACATATTTATTAACTAAACAGGGTGCGCAACCATCTGGCTGCGTGATTCCTTAAAAATTCATTCCAAATTTAGCAGCATAAACACGATTCTCAACTTTGTTAGAAGATGTACCAACTTCTTCTCCATAAGTTGCTGCTTCGATATTAAAAACACCAAGTAAAAAAGTTGCTCCGGCCGTGTAATACCCTTGATTTAAACCGCCTCTAATTTGTGTTTTAAAATAACCACTTGGAGAAAAATCAAACTCTAAACCTGCATGTAACGATTTGTTAAAAGTAATTTCTGGATGCATGATGTTTTTAAAATCGATCATAGTTCTAATTATAAAACTGCCTAATTTAGTAATTTCATATTGAGATCCAACATCAAGTACAGTTGGCATTTTTTCCGGAGCTGTAGTGGCATCTTTATTCACAAGCTTAATTTTACTAAACTGCCCACCCAATACATTTCTTGCTACAAATGAAAAAGTTAGCGGATAGTTCTCATCTACTATTGGCTCTTCTTCAATTTTTTTCTCTTGCACAACTTCAACTGGTTGTTCTGCCGGTGCTACGGCAGATACTGCTGCTGTCGCAGACGTCGTCACTGTAGCCGATGTGGCAAGCGTTACTTCACCTGAAACTGCATCCGCAGTCATTGTTGTCACAGTCTGTGATGCGGGATGCTGTGTCTCAATAGAAAGTTCGTCTTTTTTTTCGGGCGCAGCTGCAACGACAGGAACTGCTGCTTGCGCTATGGACCGTTGCTGTTGTTTGTTTTTCTTAGCTTGTTTGGCTGGTTTTCTTTTTTTGACAAACCAATCAGGTGAATACAAAAAACCAATATCCAAATCCCCAGTGATTCCTTCTTTCATTCGACTCGCACTCAGAACGTTCGAATTTGCCGCTAGCTCAAGTACGGGCAAATTTTCATCAGCTGAAATACGATGGATTGCTTTTGCAGTCACACCCCAAGCCCATTGTTTATTTATATCACGACCATAACCATAGGCAAATGTTGTATCACCTTTGACATTTAAATCTATTGATGGACCAACTTGTTTATTGACTGTCATATCCAATGAAAGATCTATCGGAATTAAAGCCATACCCCAATGCTTACGCACCCAAAATAATTCTATTGCTTGTATGCGGCTGCCTATAGTTTTTCCGTAATATGGCTCTAAAGCATTTGCAATATTTTGAGCCTTTTCCTCTTCTGTAGTGCCTTGTTTAGATGCTTTGTCTATATCATTGTACATGGGGATGGTTTGTGAGTTTAACTCTGCACCTGCAAAAGTCATTTGAATTTCATTTTGCTTTTTGTACGCAAAACCTGCTGGATTGTAAAATATTAATGAGTAATCATCTGCCACTGCAGTAAATGCATTACCCATACCCATCGCACGCAAAGATATATATTGATTATGAATCTTAGTGTTAAGAGTTTCACTAGCCAACACTGATTGTGAAAAAACTAATACTAAAGAAATTAAAAATTTAAAGACAGTTTTCATAGAATTCCTTACATGAACACTCAGGCCATGTAAGTAATTTATAATTTAAATTTATGGCTTTCAAAAAATTAAATACTTTTTGTTTTAAACTAGTTTTTTATCATAAGACTTAAGTCTGACGGTCTTTACGCGTTAACACCGCAGCACTTTTTATATTTTTTTCCGCTGCCACAATGACATGGATCATTACGTCCAATTTTAGCCTGTTCACGTACAACAGTTTGCGGCTTAGCATGATGCAAGTGAGTTTCGCCCTCTTTATGAGTGTGCCCCTCTCCATCAATGAAATACCAGTCACCAGAATCAGTTTTTCTAAATTGTGATACTTCGTGATGTTCAAGTACTTCATCCTGAAATTTGTATTTAGCCATAAACTCGACAGTACCTTTTTTGTCAGTTTCTAGACCATTTTGTACAGAAAGTATTTCTAAACCCAACCATTCCGCTTGTTTAGACCATTGTCGAGTGCTAGCCTCATCAAAATCAGACCGAGATTCAGGTGCTAGCGTTTGCTTTAAAAAATCAATCTTAGACAAGACATATGCTGTATAACGAGAACGCATAAGCTGCTCTGCTGTTCTGGCTTTTGTAGATCCACTGATTATTGGCTCACAACATTCATTAAATTTTTTATCAGATCCACAATAACAATTTTGCTGTCCCAATTTTTTCTCCTTGCGCAAACAATTAATTAAAATATTGAACTCTAGGCTCAATTTCATATGTTATGATTTCATTAACATTGTCAATCTAGACCTATGTCCGTTGAATGCTTCTCATAATAGTGAATAATTTAGATAAAAGTCTAATTCATTTTTTGAGGTCTGCATGAAAAATATAATTCTATTTTGTATCACTCTCTTTATTACGCAAATTGCTTTAACTGAGAATTTCAAGTTTGGCATTGTTGGTGACGCAGGACTATGGAATCAAAATACACAAAATGTTCAAAAATCTATGCTTTACCGACAAGTTAATCAGCTTATTATGCCCGGTGATAATCTCTATAAAGGCACTTATAACGATGCTTGGAGTCCATGGATCAATAAAAATTTTGAGTTCAGCATTGTCGCAATCGGCAATCACAACAATGGTTACCAAAATGAAGTCAGCTTTTTTAAAATGCCCGCAGAATATTACGCGAAATATTTTGGACGTTCTGAGTTTTTAGTTTTGAATTCAGACAATACTAAGAATGTGGATGAACAAATTAAATGGCTTGAGCAAAAATTATTTAGTTCTCAAAGTTTACAAACGTTCATAGTTTATCACCATCCAAGTTTATCAATTGGTGATCACAAGTGGACAGAAAAACGTCAGTTTCAAATTGCAGTACGTTCTTTGTTTAAAAAATATCGCAACAAAATTACTGCAGTTTTAGTGGGGCATGATCATATAGCAAGTCTTATTCATTTTGATGATTTACCAGTTTTAGTCTCAGGGAGTGTACAAAGTCCAGATAAAGGACGAGCAACAGACAATACACAAGAAGGTATAAAAGTAAAAACTGAAATTTTGTTTTCAGCAGCACCTTACTGGATTGAGCAACTCACAGATGACGATTCAGAAGAAACAGTCTTTAATTTTTTAAGAGCTATAGATAGCAAAGTATTATGTACTGCTTATATAAAAAAGGGTGCTAAAGCACGTTACAACTGTAGTAACTAAAACTGTACCCCAAAGCTCGCAATAAAACCCGCAGATCCCTTGAATCGTCGATCTTTTTGAAACTCGAGATGTGGCGTTAATTGCATGTCGAGAATATTTTTGTAAATAATCCTTTTGTAAGAAATAGAGACGTCATATGACTCTAAATGATATGACTCTCTATTATTAGAATCAAATATCAAACTATATGATAAAGCAGATCGAGAGTTTAATTCATGCTCTAAACTAATGCCGTTAGATGATAAAAACTTATGTATGCGATCTTGATATTCAAACTCGTTTGGAAACGTAAGTGCAAATTGTTCATTTAACCTAACATAAAAATTTAAATCTTGAGAAACACCTGCACCTTTGTAAGCATTTGCAAATAACTCAAATTTAGGATGCATCTCGTATTTGTCAAAATCCGCTAGGGATTCAAAAACAATCGAATTCGAGATCTTTAAGGGATCTTGCAACTCAATTTTGGGCTGAAAAGATGCTCGAATATTTCCTAGTTTTCTAAAAAGACCAAATGTTGCTGCATAATTTTTACTTTCACTTTTACGACGTAAATAAGAGCTTGTAACAGCTCGGTTAGAGTTTTTCTCGTCTGTTGCAGTAAATTTCACTTGAAAATACTGCTCAACATTTTGCAACCTTACATTTAAGTTTAAGCTCGTTTCATTAGAAAAATTGTCGCCTTCTGTCGTTGATGTCGTATTGATAATTTTAAAATGAGAGGGGTTTTTCTTTTGTGTTAATCTTTTGCCCACTAAAAAAACATCTAATCCGTCCGTCACGCCATCAAACCAGTTCGTAATTTCTTTGTTTTTTTCAATCAATGTTTGCTCAATTGATTGCTGAAGGGGTGTTTCATCTCTTTTATCTTGAGAAAAAACACTTATACTCCAAAATAAAACAAATAAAGAAATAGTTTTTATTTTCATGTCCAAATAAATTCCTGTACTTTTAAGGTATCAAAATTTAATCTCATTTAATGAAAAAAGTAAAAAAAATACTTCAAATTACATTACTTTTATTATTATCGACTCCAGCATATTCTTACGAACCCTCTGAGGGCAATTTAAACGCAGGTATAGCTTATTTTCTTTCACAAAACCAGCTACGAAATACTGATTACAAAAGAACAAATCCAACTTTTGGCGGGATTGCTCTAATTGTCGAAGGTGATCTAAACTCAAAGAGTAACTTAGAATTAGATCTAGAGTATTTTCAAAAAAATTATGTACGCAAAATTAACTCTCAATTTGTATCTGAAAAAACTGAAGTTTTAAACGTCAATATGGGTTATCGGTACTGGCTATTTAAACCAATGTCTCTAGGGCTTGGGCTTTCATCACTTTATTCTATTGGCGAACCAACAGTACTTTACAGTGAGTTGCCTGCAGGCTCACAACTTGACACATCTGCTTCAAGCATTGTTAAGTATGGCCTTGAGTTGTCTGTGCAATTTGAATTATTTAAAAATGATAAATATACAATATTGCTCGACAATCGTTACAACTATTCACTATCTAACAAAGATGGTGAATCTGCTGATCATATGACGAACATGCTTATTTATAAAAAATTGATTCAAACAAAATAATCAACTTGACTAGAATCTGTAAAAGGAGAACTGTTTTGTCGTGTTTCAACTATTACTGTTTGTAATTTCAATACTTGCCGGTGGACTTGGTTCTATTCTTGGAATTGGCGGCGGCATGATTATAGTGCCAGTTCTAACGTTATTATTACATGTTGATATCAGATATGCCATTGCAGCTAGTCTTATTTCTATAGTTGCAACATCATCAGGAGCAGCTGCAAGTTTTTTAAAAGATCATCTAACAAATATACGCGTTGCTGTCTTACTCGAAGTTGGAACTGTCTTTGGTGCGATGACTGGCTTTATCATTTCAAGCCAGATATCTTCAGCGTACTTATACTTTGTATTTGGGTTTTTTCTTATATTTTCTGCCGTTATGATGTTTCGCAAAAGAGAAAATCAGTTTGCTGTAACCAATCACCCATGGTCAGAAAAACTTAAACTTGCTGGAGAATTTCCCGATCTACAAAATGGCCGTATTACTTACAACGTTGCAAATGTTCCTTTGGGATTATTTTTGATGTATTTTGCAGGAATACTGTCAGCACTTTTGGGAATAGGTAGTGGCATTCTAAAGGTGTTAGCTATGGATGGTGCTATGAAACTACCTTTAAAAGTTTCGTCAGCCACATCTAATTTTATGATTGGCGTGACAGCAACAGCCAGTGCTGGGGCTTACTTATTAAAAGGTGATGTTCAACCAGATGTAGCTGCACCTGTCGCATTAGGCATAATTGTTGGCTCTTGGGTTGGTGCAAAGATTATGGTTGGCATGAAACCCGAAATGATTCGTAAAATATTTGTCGTTCTTTTAACTATTGTTTCGATACAAATGATCATAAAAGGTTTTAAATCGATATGAAAAATAACATTATTGAGCTTGAACTTTTTATAGCAAAATTTTTAAGAGCCGGAGTCATTGTATCTGGTTTTTTTATGCTGATCGGTTGGCTAGGAACACTAGATCTTCAGCATAATATTTTTATAAGTTATCAGAACTATACACACAACTCATTACTCTCTACAGTTTCTCAATACAATGTGAGCTCTTGGCCACATTTAATGATTTATTTGGGTCTTATCTGTTTGATTTTACTGCCGTTACTGCGTGTGCTTTTAACAGGTTTAATATTTATGAAACAGCGCGACTTTATAATGGCCAGCCTAGTTTTAATCGTCTTAGCTGGTCTAATTATCAGCATTAGCTTAGGTATTGAAATTTAAAAACATGATGGTCATCATATCTTGTCTGCTCACCTCGTTGTAAGTTGAATCCATAACGGGAGGAAATTATATGTCTGCATGTATCGTATGGATCGATTCAGAACACGCTAAAATTTTTAAAATTGGATCAGCAGGAGTTGAAAAAAGAGATTTAAAACTTCATTCTCCGAATCACTCTAATAATCATCAAGATGGTCACAAACAGGAACATGAAAAAAAATTTTTTCACCAAGTTGCTACGGCTATTGGACCAGTAGAGGAGTTACTTGTTTTTGGAGCAGGTACTGCTAAAACGCATTTTAAAAGTCACTTAGACAGTCACCACAAAGCTGACTTAGCTAAGCATCTAGTTGGTGTTGAAACTTTAGAACAACTTACTGATAATCAAATTTTAGAAGCTGGCCGAAAGTTCTTCAAAAAATATAACACTTATCATTCAACAATTTAAAGCACACGACTCATCACAGTGCTTTTCCCTGGCCCTTGCTTAACCATTTAAGCAGGGGTTTTTTATTTAACAAAAGATTCGTCGTAATATTGATAAGGCTCTATATAAATAGACAGTAGACAATTTTTTTCGTGTTTCATGCCCACCTCAGAATTATTTTCTAAAACCGTAAGAATTAAATCTGATTCTGACTCCATATCAACGCAGTTCAGATCACTAAATGAAAACTGAATCACTCGATCTAAATCACTGTTGATATTAACTAATTCAAATGGCTGATCTTCAGAAATATCTAAGTTATACGTTTGTAAATTTATTTGACTTAAATATTTTTGTCTTAGCTCTAAATCATTCCAAGTTGCAGCCAACAAAGTGGAACTCATCAATAAAGCTGAAATTATAAAAAAATACCTTATTATCATAAAGACTTCTTTCTTTTTTACGATATGCTCAGTTATCTTATTACAATAACTTAATAAATATAAAGGCCTATATGACTCAGTGGCATTATGAATCATTTGAAAACCAGTTTTTAAACAAAGCTTCTGAGCTAGCATCTGAAGTCAAAGACCCATCTCATGATCTTTTGCACATCAAAAGAGTTGTTAAATTAGCAAAATACTTAGCAACAATTGAAAAAGCCAATCTCGACATTGTCGTACCAGCGAGTTATTTTCATGATTTTGTTCAACTTCCCAAAAACCATCCAGAACGCAAAAAAGCCAGTCAATTATCAGCCGATGCTGCTCTTGAATACTTAGAATCAATTCATTATCCCAAAATGTTTTTTGAACAAATTAAAGACGCTATCAAGTCTCACAGTTATTCTGCTGGAATACCTGCTACTTCTATAGAATCAAAAATAGTACAAGATGCTGATCGACTTGATGCTGTTGGATCTATTGGCATATCACGCTGCTTTACCGTATCTGCTCTCTTAGCAAGACCCTATTACTCAGAAAACGATCCGTTTTGCTTGGCTAGATCACCCGATGATAGCACCTATACAATAGATCATTTTTATAAAAAACTTTTAGTGATTTGCGATACAATGCAAACAGCAACTGCTCAAGCTATTGCTGCGCAAAGAAAGCAATTTATGCTCAGTTTTTTAGAGCAGTTAAAAAATGAAATTTAATTTTTAGTTTTAATAATTTTTTCAACTCGCGAATCAGGAATAAACCATATCAACGCAACTAGAACATAGAGGCTAATGGCTATGTATGTTGATAAAAACGCACTGAGCATGGCCACGATATAAATCACAACTGAAACTTTACCTTTAAAGTCACCGCCGATAGCTTTGGCTAAATCAGAATTTTCTTCGTGCGTAGCGAGTAATGATCTAACTAAAATATAATATGAAATTGCTGAACACAGTAAAACGAACCCATAAATAACAACAGGCCATAATGAAAAATGATTTTCACCCGACCAAGCTGTCGCAAACGGAATCAAAGATAACCAAAAAAGCAAATGCATGTTAGTCCATAACGTTGACCCTGAAATTCGTTTTACGATTTGCATAAGGTGATGATGGTTATTCCAATAAATGCCCACGTACACAAAACTCAAAACATAGCTTAAAAATACAGGAATAAGTGGTTGCAGATTTTCGATACTATCCCCATGTGGAATCTTGAGCTCTAAAACCATGATTGTAATTATAATTGCCAAAACACCGTCACTAAACGCTTCTAATCTGTTTTTACTCATAATGCTCTATACCTTTTTAACAAAAAGATCCTTAGGCCCGCGTGTTCGTGGTCCATACAAACCACCCACATCTTGGCGACCAGCTCCAATAATCATGACCACATAAGCATCACAAGGTAAATTCAATAATTTTTTCACTCGGACTTGATCAAAGCCCTCCATAGGACAAGTATCATAGCCAGCCGCGTGAAAAGCTAACATTAAATTTTCTGCAGCTAAAGATGTTGTTTTTGTCGCCCACAACAAGTTGCCAGATTTACCAAACGGCCCACGATATGAAACCTTCGATAGACCCATTACAAATGAAGCAATCGTTTTAACAACTTTTAATACACCAAATGGATCCGTTGAATAAGCCATGGGTACTATTTTAGAATAATAATTGTAAAAATCTTTTTGTTGCGGATTTTGAGCATTTATATTTGCTAAATTAAGTTTTTGTCCTTGTCTCCAGTGATCAGGACGAGCAACAACAACAATCAACTCTGCTGCTGTACGAGCAGCACTTTGATTCATACAGTATTGAGCTAATAACTTCTTTTTTTCTTCGGTTTGAACCCAATAAAATTCCCATGGTTGTAAGTTTGATGAATTTGGTGCGAGCAGAGCCAAATCTAAACATTGCTCAACAGTTTCGGCTGGAATTTTTTCTGTTGTAAATTTACGTATTGATCTACGACCGTTAACTATTTCTTTCAAGACTTGAAATTTATCCATATCAAATACCCTTTCGCGCAGTGTGTGAACAGTTTTATTGTTGCATTTCTTTTAGTATCATTCAAATCAATATATTATATTTTTTATATTACTTAAAACAATATTAAGGAAAAGCTGTCAAATGAATAACTGGCTCAACTATCACCATCTATTTTATTTTAAAACTATTGCAGAAGAGGGCTCAGTCTCAAAAGCGGCTATCAAATTAAGAATAGGTCAACCCACACTCAGCGCTCAGTTGAAACTTTTTGAGGACGTTCTTGAAGTACAACTTTTCGAACGCCAACATCGAAAGCTGATTTTAACAGAGCAAGGTCAACTCGCTCTCAATTATGCAAAAAACATCTTTAAACTGGGTTCAGAGATGTATGAAGTACTTCACGATCGCATGCAAACACAAAAACCCACGCTACATGTTGGTGCCCTAGATAGCATATCTAAACAAATTGTTTTAAACATGACTGAATCGGCTTTAAAAATTTCTTCGTGTCATATAACACTTTCGGAAGGAAAACCAGATGAGTTACTCAGAGAACTCATGGCTCATAATATCGATCTTGTGCTCACTAATTTTTTACCAACAGGCTCAAACGCTAAAGGACTTTATCCAAAATTATTAGCTAAAAACAATGTTGCTTTTTACGCTTCACCGAAATTTAAAAAACTAAAAAATAAATTTCCAGAGTCTATATCAACACAACCACTTATCGTGCCCACTTATGATAGTAAATTGCGATTAGACATTGAACACTGGGCTAAACTACATAAAATTGAACTCAATATTATTATTGAGAGCCAAGATGTTTCAGTAAAAAAACTGCTCGCTCGTAATGAGATCGGTCTTATTCCAGCCGCACAACACATGGTCTCAGAGCAGCTTAAAAACAATGAACTTATTGAAATTGGTCGCTTAAATGGCGTTTATGAAGAACTTTATCTTATATCAGCGCAGCGAAAAATCGAAAATTCGCTGGCAGCGACACTTAAAAACAGCTTTTCAATTTAAATGCTGTTAGCTTTTGCATTTTTTGAGAATTACACTCTTGTCGAGCTTAAAAAGTTGGTATAGTTTGGGCCGATGAACCAAACTATACCTTTTCACGTAACAAAAACATCTCAACCAAAAACTAAGCCCACTGGAGACCTTGGGTTTGGAGTCTACTTTTCAGATCATATTTTTGTAAGCGATTTTAAACGCAAAAACGGTTGGTTTAATTCAGAAATTATTCCTTACAGTGATTTTAGGTTAGATCCTAGTGCGAGTGTTCTACACTACGGACAAGCTTTGTTCGAAGGCATGAAAGCCTTCAAACAAAAAAATGGCGATACTGTTATTTTCAGACCACAATTTAATTACCAACGTATGAAACAAGGCGCTGAAAGGCTTTGTATGGAAATGCCATCTGAAGAAATTTTCACTGAAGGCATCAAAGCACTCGTTAGAGTTGATAACGACTGGGTTCCGCAACAAAAAGGAAGTAGTCTTTATCTAAGACCAACACTCATTGGCGTAGAAGGTTTTCTTGGTGTACGCCCTAGTGATGAATACAAATTCTTTGTTATAGCATCACCTGTTTCAAGTTATTATAAAGAAGGCATTGGACCAGTCAAAATATGGGTCGAAGAAAAATACGTGCGCGCAGCACCTGGCGGCTTAGGCGCAACAAAAGCTGCTGCTAACTATGCCGGTAGTCTTAAAGCCGCGTATGAAGCTAAACAAAAAGGTTACGCTCAAGTTTTATGGCTTGATGTAAACCATGAATATATCGAAGAAGTTGGTACTATGAATGTATTTTTCATCATCAACGGTGAAGCTCATACGCCATCTCTTGAAGGCACTATATTGGCTGGTGGTGTTCGTAATAGCATTATTCAAGTTTTAAAAGACAAAAATATTCCAGTTATTGAAAGAAAAATCAAATGGTCAGAAATCGAAGATTCTTACCAAAAAGGTACATTAACTGAAGCTTTCGGAACAGGAACTGCCGCAGTTATCACACCAATCGGACAACTCACTCGTGGCACACATCAAATATCACTAGATAAAGGCGCAGATTCGTTTAAAGTTGCTCGCGATCTTTATACAACTATTACATCAATACAGTCCGGTGAATTACCAGATAAACATGATTGGTTAGTTAAAGTTTAATTTCTTTGTCTTTTGCGAGAACACAAAATAGCAATTCGCCCTATTTTGTGTTCTTCTATCGATAAATTTTTCGACACTTAAATAAAAATTTGAAAAAACTAACTTCTCGACCTTTATTTTGTAAAGAACTAGTCCGATCTAAGACTAGTGAAAAACAAAATAGCTCAACTCCTCATCTTTAATTCTTTCTTTGTTTTTGCAGGTTGCAATCAAGGATTAAAAAATAATTTTAATTTTGATCAGGCCAGCCAGTCTTCTCAAAATGATACACAAGTCGCCGAGCCCGGTTCAGGTGATTCTTCAACACAAGTACCAACAAATCCACCAGCCCAAGATCAAACAACACCAACTTCGCCTTCGATTCCGAATACAGACCCAGCAGCAGGACTTTGTCGAACTCTAGATTTCAATGGCATACAATGGCCATCAAGCTTAAGCATAAATCAACAACGCAGCTTGGCCCTAGCTTTAACCATATCAGGCAGTTACGAGGGACGTTCTCAGTGGTCGAATATTACAAACAATTTCGATAAACAAGGCATGAGCTTAGGCTTATTACAGCAAAACTTTGGCACTGGCTCGTTGCAACCTTTACTTTTTAAAATGCACAGCGAACATTTTAATGAAATGAAAAGCTTTTACGTTGATACAGATTTTAAGTCTCTTGAGCAAATGATACTAAATTGGAAAAGCACTCATAACGTATCTGGACTTTCTGAAAAAATTTCTACTCTGAGTACAGAAGAACTATTTCCAGTACAAACGTCATCACCTTTAGATATAGAAGATACTGATCTCAACACATTGAATGGTTCAAATAATAAAATTGAAATCATGGCTCAAAGTGCTGAAATGAATTGGGTTCTTAAAACGGTTTACTCAGACTCAGGAACAACGTTTATACCACGTTGGAAAAACTCGTTTCAAAACATGGCAAAATCTAGTGGTTATCGATCTCTTCAAGTTCAAGCCAGCACAACTCTTTATAACAGAGCCCTGTCGTATTTTAAATATTTCGGTTTTAAAGAGCTGCGCTCATTTTTATTTATGTATGATGTGGTTGTTCAAAATGGTAGTTTTAGCGACTCTCATAAAAATGCTTTTAATTCATATCTTAAGAGCAATCCATCTGCAAATGAAACACAAAAAGCGCTGAAACTTTTAGAAATACGTTTAACAAGTGTTAAACCTCAGTATGTTAATGACGTTAGATCAAGAAAGCAGACTATCATTAACGGCACGGGTAAAGTTCACGGTGAGAATCGTAATTTACCTCAAGAGTACTGTTTTAATCTTAACGAAAATTTATAAAAATAAAGATTTGCACTGACCTAGCGCAGTCGATAGTCGTTTTTGTCTGATTAAACGAGCATATGCCACAACACCTTTAATAAGCATGCGGCCTTTATCTGAAAAACTTTTATTCTGAGAAATCTCATTTGGGAATTCAGCGTGAAACTGCACTGATAGACTTTTATTATTATACGCTTGTAGACCTTCGACTATTAAATCACCTTCTGATCTAGCAACAACAAATGAATCAGCTGCAGAGTTTATTTTAACAGCTTGATGATGAATACTATTAACTTCTAGATAAGATTCTTTTTTTAAAAACCTATAGAGCAGCGAATTCATCACATATATTTTATGCCATGTTTGCTGCTCTGTTGATGTTACCCCAGACACATTGACATGCTTATTTGTATCTGAAACCAAATCTTCTGTTAAATCTTGGTACAATGTGTGTCCGTCGGCGACTGCACCTATTTGATGACCACGACAAATACCAAAAAATAGTCCACGATTTTGATTTTTAAATGCCTGAACACGATCTAATTCCAATCGATCTGTTAAATAATTTACCCATGCCGATCGCCTTTTGGCTTCAGCGTATAAAGCTGGATCAATATCACGCCCACCAAGCGAAATCATAAGATCAAATGTTTTGGCTATTTTTTGTTGAAACTCCTGCGCCTCTTTTTTAGATAACCCAACTTCAGCACCAAGAGCTATAACGTACACATCCGCACCTATATCAGATAATAACTTTGTATTACGTTTTATTCGCTCGCCTTGCGCAAACATGTCTAATAAAAGATTCGCATTAACAGCAGTTAAAACTCGCGAATGAGATTCAACTTTAAAATCACTGATTGAGCCTTGATCCGCTAAATTTTCACTAACTAACTCAACTATTTTTTGATTTCTTTTAAGATAGCCCATGTATCTGCTAAATGCTTGCTCAGAAGTTTCATAATCTTTTTTGGGAATAATAACCGCAGGAGCACTATCATTTTGTCGCCAAACAACAAAATCAACGTCAGCCTTCAGCTGTAAAGTAAAGAAACAACATACTAATACATAGACAATCAACTTCATCCAATTAACCCACAACTCATATATTTCTTTAAATTGTCTCATTCTAAAACAAGCTAGTTAAAAAATGATACTTTTCTAAAATGCAAAAAAAGAACCAAAATATAAAAAACAGAATTTTAAATGCTAGACGTAAGTACTTTTGATGCATTATTTCGTCACCAGATATAAATTAAAAATGTAAATTATAACTTATGAAATTAATTAAAATATTGTGTTTCGTTTCATTTGTAATTTTATATTCTAACTCGAGTCAGGCTGGATTTTTCAAAGACAAAATTAAAGAACGCATTAAAAATAAATTAGAATCTCAACCTGCACCTACAGCAAGCGACGTTAAAAGCAATGATGAATTAAAGCCAGGTGATTACACTTTTTCTATAAATGTTGATGATTCAATTCGATGGTTTAAAGTACACGTCCCAAATCAATATAATTCTAAAAAACCGACTCCATTAATGTTTGCTCTGCACGGTGGGGTTGGCGATATGAACACTCAAGCTAATGATAAATATTATCACCAAATCAAACAATCAGAAGCGAGCAATTATATTGTAGTATTTCCAAATGGATATAGCCCATTTAAATCAGGCAAAATAGCAACATGGAATGCAGGTACATGTTGCGGACCCGCACGAGACAACAAAATTGATGATGTTAAATTTATTAAAATGATTATAGCTCAGCTCAAAAAACAATTAAATATTGATGATGACAAAGTATTCTCTAACGGAATGTCTAATGGTGGAATGATGAGCTATAGATTAGCATGCGAGTTATCAGATATTTTTAAAGGCATTGCCGCTGTAGCTGGAACAGACAATACAATTGATTGCAATCCCAAACGCCCAATTAATATTTTACATATACATGCAGAAAATGACGATCATGTTTTATTTAATGGTGGACTTGGTCCAAAGGCTCTTAATAACAAAGCCGAAACCAGTTTCAATTCAGTCCCTGACACCATTAAAAAATGGGTCAAACTCAATCATTGCTCTGAAAAACCCGAAAGAGTTTTAAATATCGACGGTGCGTATTGCGATTTGTATTCGCCTTGTAAAAACAATACGCAAGTTAAGCTTTGCGTAACTAAAACAGGAGGGCATTCGTGGCCTGGTGGAGAAAAACCACGAGGTACAGTTCAAAGCTCTAAAGCTATATCTGCCACTGAGGAAATTTGGAATTTTTTAAAAGATCGGTAACTACTTCGCTCCGAATCGGATATCAATTTCTGTTCGGATGAGTTTTTCATAAAATCGAACTTTTTCGAATAATGGGTACCAATCAAATAATATCAATTCGATTGGTTTCCATATTGAAACCCAGCCAAATATAATAACACCCTCGCGTAAAATATTAAGCCATCCATCATGAGATACATGCGAGATACTCTGAGCCAATGTTAAACAAGCAACTAACATTAAAATACCTATAAGCAAAAACATTTGGGCACGTCGTATGAATGCTTTTAATTCACCTCGCTGTAAATCAATTTGGTAAGCTAAAAAGCTGTGAATGGCCTCTTTAATAGATTCCTTAGTTAAATCTTTATTTTCTTCTTCACCAATATAAATAACAATTTTAAGTGGTGTTGAGTATGTAAACTCTTTTGCCGAAGATATAATGTATTCTACAAAATCATCATCTAGATCTCGTTCACGAAATGGAGCTGGATCACGGGCATCGAATAACTGCTGCGCATCACGCACACGTACTTCAATCCATCTTTTACCTTCTAGGTGTTTGTATCTATGTTTTCTTTTAACTTCAGCCATTGTATATCATTATACTCAGGTGAATATCTGTATTGCACGGTCTATTTTTATAATTTTAGTTTTTTGGTCGAACAACACAGATTATTTTATCTTTAACCTGTTCACAATTTACAATTTCACATTGCCCTGTATTTTGCAGTTTAAGTCTTTGGTTATCAAAAACATGTTGGCAAATTTCTGCATCATGAATAATTCCGTTCAAATGATACTTTTGCATTTCATCGTCAGTTAAGATTCTTTCTCGAATATGTTTAGATTCACATGAAAAAACTAATAAACTAAAGCATATCCAAAAATATTTCATAATTTAAATTTCTGGCAATGGTATAATATCAGTTTCGTCGATAACTTTAGGAAACTGACCCGATTTCCAATCAATTTTAGCTTGTTCAATTTTATCTTTATCTGTGGAAACAAAGTTCCAAAACATAAAACGAGGCTCTGGTAATTTTTCTCCACCAATTAAAACACCCATAACTTTGCGAATAGACTTTATTTTAATTTCTTGATTGGGCTTAAAAACAATCAGAGTCGGCTTATCAAACAACTCATTGTCAATTTCAACTGACCCATCAACTAAGTAAAAACCAAGCTCTTCATATTTGTTTAAAAAAATAAACTGTGAATTTGGACTCATATTTAAATGAACATACAAAGTTTGAAAATATGTCTTTACTGGCGACATATAATTTAAAAATTCACCTGTAATTAAATGAATTTCGGTCTGATCAATACTAAATTTCGGTAATATAGAATTTGGATAATGTGTAAAAGCTGGATCACAATCTTCATGTTGTTTTGGCAAAGCCACCCACGCCTGTAGCCCATGTAGTTGAATATTCGCAGACTCAAAAATATTTCTTTCTGAATGCGCGATACCATGTCCTGCTGTCATCCAATTAACATCACCTGGCTTTATAATTTGACGATGCCCTAAGCTATCACGATGATGAAGCTGCCCAGAGAACAAATATGTAACTGTTTCTAAGCCGATATGAGGATGCGATAAAACATCACCACTTTGATCCTCTGGTATAGTCATTGGCCCCATATGATCCAAAAAGCAAAATGGGCCTAAAGAGCGTCTCGAGCGAAATGGTAACACTCTTTTAACAAAATTATTTTCACCAATTTTAGCTTGACGTGTTTGAATAATTTCTAAAATCATGAGTTTATTTCTTTCTCGTGACGACTTTGCATCTGCTGCTTTAGTGTTTTAGATGCTAAAGTATAGCCACCATTATTACCATCAACAAAATGAATGTGCTGACCCTGACTATATTTTTTGACAAAACAAGTTATTAACGCGGATTCTGACTCTGCAAATCCATAGTAAATTTTTCCAGATTCAAAAGAGCGCTTTAACAATTCTAAAATTAGATTTTTTTGATTAATGTTGCAATCTATGACGAGCTTCACTGTTCCATCATACTTTTTGAAATCAGAGTGACTTGCATTATCTGCCAAATAATTTTGTAGCCCAATTCCATCAATTTTAATGTTAAAAAATCTCATAAATAACGTTATTAACATTTTAATTTTGATTTTAACTACGCTTGAAGAACGCGTTAGCTTGTTTTCAAGATTTGCTTCCACATCAAAATTACCCAGACTCATTTTACTCGAATGAATGGGGTTAGCTTTTTCTTCATTCAGTGAAACAATACCATCTATCTTTTTAATAATTTCAACCAATTCACTAAAACAATGACTATCATCAACAGCTTTGACAATCAGAGTTAATATAAGACCTTGAGAGTTTTTTATTGGCGCCCAACGACAAGATAACCCAGCCATAACCTCAACTAGATCAACATTAGATTTTGTGCTTAAATGATAAAATCCGCTTTTAACTTTTTTTTCAAACCAATCTAGACCATTACCTTTTAAAAAACTTATAGATGGCCCACCAGCCAAACAGAACTTAGCAATTTGAACACTCAAACCATTTTGATATATCTCAGCCATTGAAATACACCCAATGCGAATTTTAACATTAAATTCCTCATAGCTATTCTTAACTGTTGTAGCCAAATAGCTTTTCACAATTTCAATCTTGTCATTAGGAACTAAAACAGTGGCTCCGTCACCACCAAAAACCATCGGGAAATCTAGTGTTTTTAAAGCATTGGCAACAGCTACTATTGTCGACGCACCAATCATGTTAATTAATTTATAAGAACCACGATCAAATAGATCTGTCGAACTTTCGATATCTGATATAATCAAAAACCAGTCATTCGGCACATCTGAATAATGACTTTCATCAGAAAATTGAGTAAAATCATTGAAACCTTTTATTGCTTGATAAAAATCCATCTATACTTTCGTTAATTTGCAAAAGCTGCCGTTTTTGATATTGGCCCACATCATTACTATATAAACATTGTAAAAGTGGATCTTCTAGTAAATCAACATCCTCAAGGCTTTTCTCGACCTCATCTACGAATCGGCAGTCATTAATTCTAATATAAAGAGAAGTGAGTGATTCATTATTCACCAAAGCAGCAAATAATTTGTATTCAATAATCTCAGTAAGCCAATCAATATTTCCATCGAAATCATGACCGAGAAAACTGATTTGAGTATCTGCAATTCGATAATAATAGATTTTTTCTGCACCCGTATGATTGTAAACGATCATTTTCCAAATTTTAGAATTATTCAGCCAATACAAATTTTCTGCTGCATTTTTCAAAATACTGTTAAATTTATTTAAAACTATATCACAACAATAGTGATGCACCGTTTTGCATTCATCATCTTTTAACTGTGGAAAATATTGAGCAATATTTGATGTCGGCATGGGTTGAACAGAAGTATTAAAATCATAATCATATGAAGAATGATTACTATTTATAATCCAATCCAATTTGATATTTTGTTTAATACCGTTTTCAGAAATTTCATATCCATACCCAGGGCTTATCATGATAGTTTCTGTATTTTTGCAATTTTCAATTATAATCTGAGTAAATTGATTATACGTGATAGCAAAAAAATGATTATTGTACCAAGACCACGGCTCGAATTGAAACTGACAAGAGCTAGGCACTATATATCTTGGCTTAAGTTCACGAATTTGCTCAACCCATACTTCAGGAAAATCAATATTTTCATTCTTAAATCGATTTGGTGATAAAACTTCTTTTTCTCTCATGACTTGAAATGGCCAAAGGATGAGATCCCATTTCATTTGACTTAGACTATGGTGCGTATCCCAATCCATCCATGAATCCACTACATTAAGAATATTAAGTTGATTATTTTGAATCTGAAAAATCGTATCAACATTAGGCTCTAGTGCTCGCCAAGCTGTAATTAAAAAATTACGAACTTGAATGTGCTCATTTAAATTAACTTTGTAAACCTCAATGAATCCCATTTTTGCAAGAAGCTCAAAAAAAATCGAATGGTCAGAATATAAATATATGGGTGTTCTACGATCAAAATAATCTAAACTTTTTAACGATAAGTGATCGTCATGATAATGTGATATGAATATAGCATCGAATCGGATAGTTTTTAGTTTATTATAATCAAAATCAATATGTGGGTATGCATAGCAATTGTAACTAAAAGGACTTTCAACAATAGGGTCAAAAGCAATTCTTGTCTGACCATCATCAAAAATATAACCTGCATGTAATATTCGATGAATAGTTATAGACAAATGATCTCCTTATAAGATTAAGTATATTTTTTAAGTTTACGCTGTAGGCTTTGCCTATGTAAACCAAGATCTTTTGCTGTTTTACTGATGTTGCCATTATTTTTAGTTAAAACAAAATCGATATATTCATGTTCAACTTCAGACAACGATCTTCTTTTGATCTCGTCGTCGTCTTGCAGTTTATGGCCATTTAAAGCATTCCAAATTTGTTTAAAACTTGCAGGCTTAGTTAGATAATCTATGGCTCCTCGTTTAACAGCTTCTACAGCTGTTGTAATACTACCATATCCGGATAATACAATGACTTTAGCAGCAGAGTTATTCTCTAGAATTTTAGAAATAGCGTCTAATCCGAACTGCCCGTTATCCAATCTCAAATCGACTACTGCGTAATCAACAACGATATCTGCTGTTATTTGAGAAATTTTATCTAAGCAAATAACATCTAAATTGATCTCAAAAAAATCTTTTTTTAAGCTCTCAACCAAACGTTGATCATCATCTAAAATCAAGACTTTACTTTTCATGTTAAAATACTTTCGTTGTTGGGCCAAATAATTTTAACCTGCGCACCGCTTGCTGTATTCGATAAGTTTAGTTTACCACCCAGGCTTTCAGCAAACAAATCTGCAACATACAAACCTAATCCATGCCCGCTTGGTTTAGTTGTCACAAATGGTTCACCCACTCTGTTTAATATATCTATAGAAAAACCTGGTCCGCGGTCACAAATGTTTAACTCAACAAATTGATTCTGTACTTTCAGTATCACATCAATTGGCTCAGAGCGTGCAGCATGATAAGCGTTATCTAATAAATTAAGAACAACTTGAGCAAAGTTAATAACTGGTACAACAGCAAATTCTTCACCCTCGATTTGATTTAAAATTTTAGCCTCAGGGTTTTCTTCTTTCCACGAATCAATAATATCAACTAATAGTTCTTTAATTTTGACTTTTTTAAAACTGAAACTGCGAACATCCATCTGTGATGTATTCATCTGATCGACAACATTTTCGCAAGCCTGTAATGACTCTGCAGCTAACACGAGATCATGTTTTAAGTTTTCTGTGTTTGTAACTTGATCAAGATTGCGTATGACTCGATCTAAGCTAAGTTTAGCTGCAGTCAGCGGGCTGGCAAACTCATGAGAAAAACCAGCAGCCAATGCTCCAACAGCTTTTAATCGGTTTAGCTTTTCTATTGAGTGAGCTTGTTGTATATATAAATCATTTTGCTTTTTAAAAAAATGACCAATCAATCTAGCTAAAAACCAACATAATACATTTATAAAATGAAAAATAATCATTACAAAAATAGTGCGATCATTAAAATTTATATTCTGCGAATGAATATTGAATATTTGTAAAATACCTATACATGAGTGCACTAAAAACAAAAATGCTGTAGAATATGTACGACTCAATAAAAGACCAGAAATAAAAGTATTCAAAAAAATAATCATGCAAAATGGATTGGAAAAACTACCAGACACCAATAGCAAACTCGTAGCTACAATTAAATCAAGTGTTAATTGGTAAAAAACTGCTACTGTCGGTATATCTTTCTTTCGCTCTGAATACAAAAGAGACGTAAAAAAATTGGCTAAACTAAGAATTGATATAAGCCCTACATATATAACAAATTGCTGGCGATTCAAAAATTGATTAAAATAAAGTGGAACCGACAAAATAAAAAAAATACTCGTCACTACCCAGCGCAACCGACTTAACCAAACTATTTTAGAGTACTCAATTTGAAACGGGCTCATTTCAAATTCAAATGTTTTATAAATATTGAATTTAGACAGTAGAGACATAGCAATTTGTCTATATCTTAAATATGCTCGGCTGTACTGATTTATTTCAAATAGCAACATTATGTTGCGGCACGAAAGAGCCAACGACATGCTATTCGTTGGCTCAAAATTTTAATCTAAATTTTCTTTAATTATGCTGGCATCAACTGGATTAAAATAGACTTCAACTTTTTTGCCGTCTTTATTTTTTCCATAAATCTCGTAGCAAGACCCTGGTTGTTTGAATTTAGCTATTTTGTAGCCCATTTCTTCAGCCTTTTTCTTAAAATCACTCTCTGACATCCATTTTTCTTTTGGTTGATCTGTACAGTTCTTTTTTGCTTCGGCTATAAAAGCCACACAAGTCAATATCACAACAACGAATAAGTTTTTCATTTCATCTCCTTTTTTTTAGATGAGTTATGTGCTGTTTAATTTATTAATACTTTAAATCATTTTTTTGTAATAGTGTCCAAATGACGAATTGCACATAAATAAAGCTCTATGGGACTTTTGCTCAATAGACTTAAGCCCTATAGTTTATAATAATAATTTTAAACTATAGCGAATAGGTTATTTATGAATAAAAGAGATAGGTTTTTGCTTACGATAATACTGACACTTATAGCCGCTCTGATTGGTGCTGATGTGGTTGTTGATACACTCAACGGAGCCAAACTGTGGCATTTAATTTTAGAATCAACTTTAGGTCTAGTCGCTATCTTTGGTATTTATCTTTTGTATCGTGGAAACGCTTTTTTAAAGGCTGAGTTGTCCAACTCAGTAAAAAATTTTGAGACTTTAAAAATCGAAGCAGACACGTGGAGAGCTGAGTCAAAAAAATACGTTTTAGGCTTGGCTGAATCGATTGATCAACAACTCTCTAAATGGAAACTATCCGCAGCTGAAAAAGAAGTGGCATTTCTACTTCTTAAGGGTCTTAGCTTAAAAGAGATCGCAGAAATACGTCAAACAACAGAAAAAACTGCGAGAGCGCAATCAATAGCCGTCTATGCTAAAGCTGGTTTAGCCGGACGCTCAGAACTATCTGCATTTTTTCTTGAAGACCTACTTGTCCCTCATATTAGAACTACCGATGGCGTTCGTTAAATTCTGAATCATCAAATACTAACCAAACATTTTTGGTCTGTTTTTAGTGTTTGTGTCCTTTGTAGTTTTTCGTGCTTTTTTATTCATTTTGTATTTTTTTAAATCAAGACGACCATCTGGCTGTATAACAACCCCTTCTTTTTCAAGTTTACGTTTTTGGTCACGAAAATTATGAGTGTTTCGTTCAAAAGAAATTTTACCTTGCGAGCTTAAAACACGGTGCCAGGGCAATTTATATTTCGTCGAACAAGATTTTAGTATCCAGGCAACACCGCGCGAGCCCTGAGGCTTACCGGCGAGCTCAGCTATTTGCTTATACGTCGCGACTTTCCCCTGTGGAATCGCTTTAATTTGATTTAAAACATTTCGCGTAAAATCTGATATTTGAACAATAGGCATGAAAGCCAATATAAACTCATTTAAATCATTTTCAACACTATTAGGCATTGCAACGTGCATTTTAAATGACACAATTGTATGTTGAATCAGTATTTAGGATTTAAAAAATATGATTTTTAATGTCATTTACGACAATCAAATAGCAAGCCAAATTGATTTTGAAACAGAATCATTAATTTTAAATAAAAGGCTCACGCGAGCAATTAAAACGTTTTTGATTTTATTCATTTGCTGTGTTTTTTCAGTTTTAATTCCAGTTTTTCATTTTATTTTAGTTCCTGGTTTGGCAATTGGTTCATTTGTTATGGCTTATTTAAGATACAATGAGTCTATTATCATTTATTTGAAAAACGCTATCTGCCCTGGATGCAAATCCACTTTACTTGATAAAAAATATTTTAGACCGGATAAAGATTTTAGTTTTTTAGCCACATGTCAAAATTGCTCATCAGATATTAAGTATAAAACTCTTGGCTAATAGATTAGCAAAAGGACCCTAACTATGGAACAACTCACATATGCCGTTTGTACAAAGTGCCAAGGCTTAAATAGATTTGCGGTTTCCAAGCAACGTAAGCCTATATGCGGATCATGCAAAGCAGATTTACCTGTACATGGATCTGTAATCGATGTGACTGATTATACTTTTCATAAATTAGTTCAAAAATCACCACTACCGGTCATCGTAGATGTTTGGGCCCCCTGGTGCGGGCCTTGTCGTGCTTTTGCACCTACGTTTGAAGAGTTCAGTCAGAAATATATTGGCAAATTTGTTTTTGCTAAATTGAATTCAGACGACAATCAGCACGTATCTGGCCAATTAGGAATTCGCAGTATTCCAACGATACTCGTCTATAAAAATGGACATGAGGTTACTCGCCAATCTGGCATGATTCCACGTGAGCATTTTGATTCATGGATTCAGCAGTTTTAGCGTGATTCTTGATAAGCCAACTTGCTAAATCATTAAGACTATTAAAACTCATATCCATACCTGCCTGAATCACAGAATCCAAGTCAATATACGGGTCCCAAAGAGCCGCTACAGAAATAGCCTGAATATTTCGAGATGCCATCATATCAGTTTTTGAATCACCGACCATTATAAAAGAATTTGGATCTAAATTCATATAGTCAAATTTTAAATTTTGGGAATTTGGTTTTGATGTTAGTCCGTCATTACTATTAATCGTTTCGAATAGATGATTCATATCGTGTGATTTTAATATTTGATAAGTGGATTCAGTATCACGAGCAGTCCAAATATGAAGTCTGAATCCTGCTAATTTTAATTTGTTCAAAGAATCTAGTGCATCAACGAAAAGATCATAAGAATAATCTAAAGCTATCTGCCCCCATAATTTTAGAGCTTTTTGCTGCAAGTGTACTTCATCAACACCAAATAAATGAAATAATTTTTTGAACTCAGTTTCAAATTTTTCTTGAATCTCGATCATTGTGACTTCTCTATTTAAAACCTGAGAAAATACTTTTTGATTAATTTTATAAATTGTCTGTCTTGAATCTATAAGAGTGCCATCTAAATCAAAAAAAATGTCTTTAATTTTACTTTCTTCGATTTGGATAATGCGATTTAACGATTGGTAATGCAATTTGACCTGACCTGATTTTAACCCAATATTAAGCTGTATTTCAGGGTTTAAATTTAAATTTCCAGATATTTTATGTTGTTTTAGCTGATTTCGGCTCAAAAATGTTTGAAAGCTTTCTTGTATGACGAATTCTATATGTTCAAAACCAGTTTGATATGGTTTTCCAATCTTGGGTGCTGGTAATTCAATAAGATCTAAAGAAATATTTTGATACTTTATAGGTTCTAATAAATTAAATGTGCTGATCGGTCTGCCGTTAACGTTGACCTCAGCTAGTAACTTTCCAATTTTACTTAAATCTTCTTTCATTTGAGAATATTCAAGATCTGTTGCGACTCTGTAACAAATATGATCTGGATAGGCAGCACCCATGTCAATTTTACTTGTTTGGATCTCTTCTAATATACTAGCTAAAAATAACTCTGCTTGTTTTCTCATAGTATTGATTGTGCCACTTTAGTTTGTAATTGAAAATAACATAATTATTACTTACATTGTAACCTATGGTTACATTATCTAATATTTATTATTTACGCTATTTCGTAGATGCAGTTAATCTGCAAAGTATTTCTAAATCTGCTGAAAAAAACATGGTATCTCATCCAGCTGTAAGTAAAGCTATCCGCGTTTTAGAACAAGAGAATGACTTAGTACTCGTTAATCACAAAAAAAAGCACTTTGAAGTCACCGAAAGTGGTTTATTGTTTGCTCTGCAAGCGCAAGAACTTTTAACAGCTTACCAAAAGTTAGGCCGAGCCCAACAATCAAAAGAAATTTTATCTCTTGAACGTAGTTTTAGAATTGGTTTATCTAACACAATTAGTGATATTTATTTACCTAGAATTTTAAAAACAATCAAAGCCAGTTTTCCTAAAGTTAAGTTTAATATCTATCTGGGAACAACTGATGAGCTCGGACAAAAAGTTTTACAAGAGGATCTTGATCTTTGTATTACGATTGGTAAACCATCATCTATAGGGCTTGATTTTACTTCTGTTAAAACAGGTCAATTTGTATTGATTCAAAACTCAAACTCTAAACATACTGATCAATGGATTAATTCAATTATCACCACTGAACTCAGACCCGAAGTCTTGCATTTGCACAAATCTATTCAAAAAAAATACAAACATCAAGCATCAGCTAAAATTCAAATTGAAAGCTGGAGAGCAATTGCAGAACTTGTTTCTGCAAATTTAGGAATAGGACTTGTACCTGATTTAATTTTAGAAAAAAATTTAAAAGTTGAGCAACTCAAGCAAAATTTTTATAAATTCAATTATTCAATTTATATTTCTAATAAACCACAGAGAAAAAATGATTCAATAGTACATCAATTATTATTCAAAAATATTAAAGATATTTTTATTTAAAGGCTAAATACGGAATGACTAAATAAAGAGTTATATCACGAATCAAATAGTAAATAACTATGCCAACTAAGGTCTTTTTACCTAGCTTAGCACCGAGAGCTTTAAAGCCCTCGGTTTTCAAAGTTTCACGAGCTATTTTATAAATTTGAATTTTACTTTGTAAGTATTGTTTCAAACTGAGCCCCTTTGCTTATGACACTATTTTTAATATCAATTCCTAATAAAGATGCAACTCTTTTCGCATAATCTTCGTCTGCATTATAAAAATGTTCAATTTGCTTATAAACTATAAATTCTGGAACTCCTTTTAAGGCGTTTGCAATGTTTGTAGTTAAAATTTGTTTTTGATTTTCACTCATGAGTCTAAATAGGTCTCCAGCCTGAGAATAGTAGTCATTTTCTACGCGATGGTTGTAACGATCAACCGAACCTATATTTGAATAGGCCTGTGTCTTATGATCACTTTCAACAACTTGGTCAAAGCTATTCGGGTGATAATTTAGTTGCGAGCCGCCATTACCATCAACTCTCATTAAACCTGCTCGGTGATAAGTGCGGACTTCACTCAGTGATTTATTTACTGGAATTTGATGATGATTAACGCCCAATCTATAACGATGCGCATCTGCATATGCAAACAAACGTCCTTGTAACATTTTGTCAGGAGAAAATCCTAAACCAGGCACTACGCTAGATGGTGCGAATGCAGCTTGCTCAACATCAGCAAAATAGTTTTCAGGATTACGATTGAGTTCCAACAAGCCGACTTCAATCAAGGGATAGTCTTTATGTGGCCATACTTTTGTTAAATCGAATGGATTGATTTTGTATTTCTCAGATTCAGATTCCGACATCACCTGAATGGAAACTTTCCATTTAGGAAACTGTCCTTTTTCAATTGCTTGATAAAGATCTCTTTGAGCATAATCCGGATCAGAACCTGCTAGTTCTTGTGCTTTTTGCGCAGACAAGTTTTTAATGCCTTGTTGAGTTTTAAAGTGCCACTTAACGTACACTCTCTCGCCATTTTTATTGATCATGCTAAATGTATGACTACCGAAGCCATCCATATGGCGATATCCATCAGGAATACCACGATCAGAAAACAAAATAGTCACTTGGTGTAAAGATTCAGGGTGTTGTGACCAGAAATCCCACATCATTGTAGAAAATTTCATATTCGTGCGTGGATCTCGTTTTTGCGTATGAACAAAATCCGGAAACTTAGAAGGATCCTTAATAAAAAACACTGGTGTGTTATTACCAACTAAATCCCAAATGCCTTCTTCAGTATAAAATTTGACAGCAAAGCCTCGTGGATCTCTCTCTGTGTCGGCAGAACCAATTTCACCACCGACAGTCGAAAACCTTAGAAAAACTGGCGTTTTTTTGCCGATGCTCTCAAATATGCGAGCCTGTGTATATTGAGTTATATCTTGAGTTACCGTGAATTCGCCAAATGCACCTGAACCTTTTGCGTGTACGACTCGTTCTGGAATTCTTTCTCTGTTAAATGTAGCTAGTTTTTCAAATAAATGGAAATCTTCGAAAACGATAGGTCCTCTTGAACCCGCAGTTAAAGAATTTTGATTATCTCCAACCGGAGCCCCTGTTGCTGTAGTTAAAACCTTTTTACTCATATAAATTTCTCCTTATAGTGCTATTGCTTACGTTTTATTGCGCTTGCTACAAAATAAGGATCGGTTATTTAGTTATATAAATATAATATATTATTATTAATTTAACATAGTTTATAACTATATTTCGAAAAACTCCTGTGATGGCGATAAGATACGAACGTCTGATTTTTTTTGTGAATGGATAACTTCACTAGGTATATTCTTATAAATAGTTTGAGCTAACGCATGAGCCATCATTTTTTTGTTTCGCGTTTGGTGGTATACAAGACTAATTTTACGCGATGGGTAAGGTTTAGCAAAATGTCTGGTATTTTTATCTAATTCAGATGTTGTTAAAAGATTAGTCGCAAGAGCTGGCAATAATGTGTAACCGTCAAGTTTACGAATAACCTCAATAAGTGTTTGCAGACTTGATGATTCAAGTTTTAACTTACGATGATCTTGATCAGACTTCGATTTACAAAGCTGTAAAACCTGATCACGCATGCAATGAGCCTCATCAAGCAGCAAAATTTCACGATTTGATAACTCTGAAATTGAAACATTTTTGTGACTTAAAATATGATGGTTTTTAGAGGCAAATACCAAAAAAGGTTCATAAAATAAAACTTTTTCAATTAAAGTTGGTGGGCATTTAAGAGGAGTAGACAAAATAGCACAGTCGATTTTGCCTGAATCAATGTGTTGAATGAGTTGTTGTGTCGGTTCTTCAGTAATTGAAAGTTCAACTTGTGTATGCTCTTCTACAAATGGTTTTAAAAAATATGGCAATAGAGATGCCCCCAATGACGGAATAATCCCCAACTTGAGTTGTCCTTTAATTTCGCCTTTAAGCTCTAAAGCCATAGTTTTTAAATTTTCAGCCTGATCTAATATAATTTGAGCTTGTTTAAGTAACTCCAAACCAGCCTCAGTCAACTCAACGCCATGTCGGTGGCGTACAAATAACTTATAACCCAATTCTTCTTCTAAATTTGATACTTGTATGGATAACGAAGGTTGTGAAATATGGCAATTTTCTGCTGCTTTTGAAATCTGTTTTGTTCTCATGACTTCTAATGCGTATTTTAGCTGGTCGAGTGTCATTTATTAACCTCCGATTATATCTAAATGATATTATATAGTTTATACCTATACTACATTATATTTAATATATTTTAAATATATTCTCGACTAGTCGATACTATAAGCAAGAGGTATCTATGAGTAACTGGGAAAACTATAAGAAAACTATGATTCAAGATAAGACTATTTGGTCTGCAGCCAAAGAAAACGATATTCAGTTTTTAAAGTATGCGATTTCAAATACGAACATCAATGCCAAAGATCACAGGGGCTATTCTGCATTAATGTTGGCTGCCTACTCTGGATCATTTGAAGCAGCACAGTTTTTACTGCTTAATGGGGCTGATCCTAACACAGCAGATTTTGGCGGGAATACAGTTTTGATGGGAGCTGCATTCAAAGGAGATTTAGAAATTGTTAATTTACTCGTTGAACACAACGCTCATATTTACCTTAAAAATCATTCACTCATGACAGCTCTAGATTACTCAATATTATTTGGACGCAAAAATGTTGAACTTTATTTGAAAAACCTAACTGAAAACCAAAAAACTCTAAATCGATTATTTTTGTTTTTAAAGTTTATTCGTCAAATTTTAAATCAAGCATTGCATAGTAACAAAGGAGTCTAATCTGTGACTAAACTATTTCAGTTACCGCAAACAGCCACTGCTCCATTTTGCCCTTCTGAAGTTAAAGGTTCTATCCAAATAGACTCGCAACAAAGTTTTTTTTCGCAAATAAAAAAATTTTTAGGACCCGGTTTGCTTGTTTCTATTGGCTATATGGATCCTGGTAATTGGGCTACTGATATTGCAGCAGGTTCAAAATTTGGATATCAACTACTGTTTATGGTTCTGTTTTCTAGTTTTGCAGCTATGTTACTTCAGTATTTAAGTCTAAAACTTGGCATTGTTTCAGAAGTCGATTTGGCTCAAAATATTAAAAAAAATTATTCACCTAAAGCAAATTTTTTTTCATGGATTTTTGCTGAAATAGCAATGATCGCAACCGATTTAGCCGAAGTACTAGGAAGTGCACTCGCTATTAAATTACTTTTCGGTCTCGATTTAACATATGGTATTTTGATCACGGCACTAGATTCACTTATTGTTTTAGGACTTAAAGGAAAAGGCTTTCGACAAATAGAAGCAATCATGCTGGGTTTAGTTTCAACAATAGGAATTTGCTTTTTTGTACAGCTCTATGTTGTGAAACCAGAGCTTACAGAAGTTTTATCGCACATTATACCGAGCCAAAGTACTTTATTGAATTCAGAAGCAATTTTTTTAGCTATCGGCATTTTAGGGGCAACAGTCATGCCTCACAATTTGTATTTACATTCGTCTATAGTTAATACTCGTAAAATCGATAGTCATAAAGCAAGTAAAAAAGCGGCTATTAAGTTTTCTGCAATAGATTCAACAGCATCTCTGCTGATTGCTTTAATTGTTAATGCAAGCATTCTTATTCTTGCATCTAAAACTTTTAATCAAAACGGTCATCATCATGTGACAGAAATCGATCAAGCCTATCAGATGTTAACACCATTAGTGGGTTCTTTTGCTAGTGTTTTATTTGGTGTTGGTCTTTTAGCCGCCGGACAAAGCTCTACATTAACTGGAACTATAGCTGGACAAGTTGTTATGGATGGACATATGGAATTTAAAATTCCGTGTTGGAAAAGAAGATTAATAACACGATCACTTGCACTATTGCCTGCTCTTATTGGCGTATCTATACTCGGTGAAAATTCAACTGGTCGATTACTCGTGTTGAGCCAAGTGGTCTTAAGCTTACAACTGCCATTTGCTTTATACCCGCTTATCAAGTTTACATCGAATCGATCAATAATGTCAGAATTCACAAATGGACGTCTAACTCAAATCATATCTTGGTTTTTATTTATGAGCATAAGTTTGGCCAATGTTTGGTTAATCTACTCTTTATTCAACTCAGGTTTTTCTTCTGTGCCATTAGGATAACGAGCAAATCTTTTAATCTCTGGCCCGTGTATCATATCGTGACGCGGCCATGGCCATCCACCAAATTGAGTTTTTTGAAATTCTTCAAAAGTTTGTACAATTTCTGTTTTAGTATTCATAACAAATGGACCATGCTGAACAACAGGCTCATTGATAGGATTACCGTCTAATACAAGAATTTCAACATCGTCATGAGTTGCTTTAATAACCATGTCAACTTGTGAATCAACCAGCATAGCACTCTTACCATTTACCTCTTGATTAAATGCAGTTAAAGCTTTGCCTTGAAAAAAGTAAACCATTCGAACTGTTTGCGAAAAATGTGCCTTAGGTAAAGTAAATTCGTGACCTTTTTCGATTTTGACCAAAAATATCTGCACTCCACTACTTGGATCAGCAGCATAGCTATCAGCAGGAGCTTGGTAAAACTTAACAGCATCATACTGGCCACAAATCAAATTAACATGAACTCCATTTTTGTTAATTTTAGGAATTTTCTCAGACCACAACATTTTATAAGTTGGATCTGACATTTTTTTAGACTTTGGTAAGTTAATCCAAATTTGAAAAAGCTCTAATGTATTTTCTTTATCTTGGTGCAATAGTGGAAACATTTCAGAATGCTGAACACCACGCCCTGCTGTCATCCATTGAACATCGCCCTCACCATAGCGGCCTGCAGCGCCTAGCGAGTCTGCATGATCCGCATACCCTTTACGAACAATCGTGATTGTTTCAAAACCACGATGTGGGTGCACAGGAAATCCGGGAATTTCTTCGCCATGATATAATCTAAAACCATCTTTAACTTGAAAATCAGAGCCCATTTGTCGACCCTTAAAATGATACGAATCTACACCTAAATTCGAATTACCTTTTGGATAATAGTCAAAATGATGTACACAAAATAAAAATGGATCGATTGTCGGCCATTGAAAATCAATTGGTACAATTTGTTTAATCATAGACTCTCCTATTACTCTTCGCGCGGTCTTACTTCTAACATTTCAACATGAAATGTTAGATTTGAATTTGGTTTAATAAACTGACCGATTTGCCTGTCTCCGTATGCTAAATGCGATGGTATGTATAGAGTACGTCGACCACCCTCTTTCATTCCGAGGACACCTTGGCTCCAGCCGATAATGACTTTTTTAGAACCAACAACAAATTCAAATGGCCGGCCATGAGTATACGTTGAATCAAATTTTGTTCCGTCATCTAAATAACCATCGTACTGCACAAAACAAAGTGCACCTTTAACTGCTGTTTTACCATGACCAATTTGTGTATCAGTAATTTTAACTTGTTGTACTTCATTATTCATAAAAAAATCTCTAGAGTTTTAGTCCTGCCAAATTCCTTTTTTAACAAGAAAATAAATCGTCAAACCGACTGAAATGCACATAATAGCAATCGCTGCAAAAAAAAGCTCAGCAGTTTTAAAGGGAATAATTTCAAAATTCATGCCCCAAAACGAAGACCAGAAAGACAATGGTAAACCAATACTGGCAATTAATGTCAGTTTTTTGATTTGATAGTTTGTTTTATTAGCTTGTAATCCCCAATATAAATCAATTGTTGAAGTTGTCTGACCTCGATACATAGCTAAAGATCTATTTATTCGTTCGCAGTGATCGTGCAGATCTCTTAATTTCCAGTTTAAATCATGACTATTTAAATTTAAATTCTGTAATTGAATCGCTACAGAAGACAAATGTCCTATAGATAATTCAATGTTATTTAATTTACGTTTAATTTTAATTAACTCTTGTGGCTTTACTTCTTTTTTAAAAATATTCAACTCAAAATCATCTACATAATGGTAAAGCTGACGCAACTCAGTCCAAGTCATATCTGTGAGCTTATCTAATAAGTAGTATGTAGCATGCCAAACATCTAAATTTGAATTAGAATTACTATTAAAGTTTAAAAACTCTGACCATGTATTTCCGATCGGAGATTTTTCGTGCGGAACAAGTATTAATGTATCATTAAATATAATGAATTGAATTTCGTAAATTCTATCTTGATAATAGCAAAACCAAACTAAAAATTTATGGTTCTCAAAATCATCTAGTTTTGGCCTTTGATCTCTATGTAAGCAATCTTCTAGGGCCATCTCATGTACTGAATACTGATTCGCCAAATCTCTTAATTTAGACTCTTCAACACTTGCTACTTCATAAAATTTAATCATATCAACCTAATATTTCAATTCACTTTTAACTGATAGTTTATTTATAATTCAGCTTAAACACAACACGAAGGAAAATTAATGAGTTCATCACACGGCGGATCAATTAAGGTTATCGTAACAGCCTTGGTCGCAAATCTCGGGATCGCTCTCGCAAAACTTGTAGGCGCAATCATATCTGGCAGCGCTTCTCTGCTTGCAGAGTCAATACACAGCTTAGTTGATAGCACAAACCAAGTTTTTTTATTAATCGGCAACAAGAAATCTCAAAAACCAGCCGATGCTAAGCATCCTTTGGGATATGGACGCGAAGCCTTTTTTTGGTCTTTTATGGTCGCTATATTATTATTTTCAATGGGCGGACTATTCGCAATATATGAAGGTTTTCATAAACTGCACGATAACAGTGAAGTCAATTCACCACTTTTAGGTTTTGTAATACTTCTGGTCAGTGTTATTTTAGAAGGTTATTCATTCTGGGCTTGTTTGCAAGAAGTTAAAAATCAAAATCAATTTGGAACTCTTTGGAACTGGTTTAAAAACACAAAAAATTCAGAACTTGTCGTTATTTTTACTGAAGATGCTGCCGCATTGCTCGGCTTACTTATAGCTCTCATTTCATTAAGTTTAGCATGGATAACAGGTCAATCATTTTGGGATTCTTTGGGGTCTATATTAGTTGGTGTTGTTTTAATTGTTGTCTCTATATTATTATCAATCGAAGTTAAATCATTTATAATTGGTGAGTCTTCAACACAGGAAATTCAGTTATTTGTCGAAAAAGAAGTTAAACAGTACTTTCCAGACGGAAGAGTTCTAAAACTTATCGCGTTACAAACTGGATCGGATGAAGTTATGTTAAGTTATAAATTGCATCCCGGTAACACAATCAAAAGTCTTGATGAAGCTATTGATAAAGTTAATGCTCTAGAGAAAAAGACAAAAGAAACTTTTAAATCCATACGATGGCAATTTGTTGAACTCGATAAAGAAGACTAGCTTTGCTATGGTCTAGTTTTAGAGCTATGTCTAATGACAAAGTTTAAACAAATAATATGATTGACCAACATGAAAGTCACAATAAAATAATCTTTCAAAGAAGTCATTCACCAAAAAAAGGAGTTTATATGAAAAATTTGTTAGTTTCACTATTAACAGTATCAACGCTTATCGCGCCTGCTATTGCTAGCGCAAAAAAAGATAAAAAAGCTAAAGCTGCTTCTACAGAGCAAACATTCAAATTGGATACAGCTGCTAGTTCTATCGAGTGGAAAGGTACTAAAAAAGTTGGAAGTTTTCACGCTGGTGCTATTAAAATTCAAGAGGGCCAAATTACTGCTCTTGGCGAAGAAATCAAATCTGGACAAATCTTAGTCGACATGAAAACGATTACGAATACTGATTTAACAGATGCTGAGTATAATAAAAAATTAGTTACTCATTTATCCAGCGCTGATTTTTTTAATGTTGAAAAAAATCCAACTTCAACTTTCAAATTCACATCTGTAACTGCAGGTAAAAACAAAGGTGAGTACACAGTTAAAGGTGAATTAACTTTTATTGGTCAAACTAATCCTGTTGAATTTCCAGCTGTTGTTAAGTTTGATAAAGAACAAGTTTCAGGCGAAGCAACTTTAAAGTTAGACCGCACTAAATGGGGATTAAAATATGGATCTGGTAACTTTTTTAAAGAGTTAGCAGGTGATAAAATTATTAATGATGAGTTTGAATTAAAAATGAAGCTTGTTGCTAAAAAATAATTAATTAAAGGCCTCTCACGAGGCCTTTTTAATTTTGGCCTAAATGTTTTTCCATTTCTGTTAACGACTTTGCTCGTCCTGAAAGATTTTCTTTAAATTCTTTTTGAGTTATTAATTCAAACAACTCTGCTGTTGGAACAGATCCTTTACGACCACGTTGCTTAAATCTGCCTTTAATATAACCTTCAGCAACGATCTGACCTTTATAATAAAACTTTTGTGACATAAAAAAATCTTTTTCATCCCAAGATTCAATTTGAGTAATTAAATCAAAAAACTGAAATGGCTCTAAAGATTTTTTAAATCGTATTCCCTCAGAAGCAACTACGGGATAAAATCCTTTAGAGAATAAAGGCCAGAATATACCAGCTTTCATCATGAGATCCATTCGCCCCAAATCCATGATTGATAAATAACGTCCATTGTTCATATGCATGTTAATATCTAAATCTAATGGGTTTACCCAGAACTTAGTTTTACAACTAGTAAAAGGGTCTTTTTTTTGTGTATAAAGCAAGCTCTTTAAAATCAAAATAAAAAATCTAAAATATAAATTCATATTCAACCTTACTTAACCCCTTCAATAATGCCAGCTATTCCCATACCACCAGCAGTGCAAATAGAAACAAGTGCTTTTTTATTTGTACCAGCAAGCATTTTAGCAAGACTTGCGATAATACGCCCACCAGTCGCAGCAAATGGATGTCCAAGAGCAAGACTTCCACCCATGATATTCATTTTACTTTGATCAATAGACCCAAGCGGAGTGGATAAATTCAGTTTATCTTTACAGTACTCTGCTGACTCCCACGCTTTTAATGTACAAGCAACTTGTCCAGCAAAAGCCTCGTGTATTTCGTAGTAATCAAAGTCTTGCAGTTTCATGTTTTGCCGTTTTAATAAGTTAGCGACAGCTATTGTTGGAGCCATCAAAAGACCTTCACCACCAACAAAATCGACAGCTGAAACTTGAAAATCTATAAACTTAGCTTGTGGTTTTACGCCAAGTTGTTGTGCTCCTGAATCGCTCGTTAATAAAACTGCGCTTGATCCGTCGCTTAGCGGGCTTGCATTACCCGCAGTAATTGTTCCATGCTGTTTATCAAATGCAGGTTTTAAAATTGATAATTTTTCTAAAGTTGTCTCTTCACGAATGAAAGAATCTTGCTTTAGGTTACCCACTGGCACAACCAAATCTGAATAAAACCCTTCACGATATGCCTTTGCCGCATTTTGATGGCTTCGCACCGCGATTATGTCTTGTTCTTTTTGACTGACTTGCCATTGCTTAACCATAAGTTCTGTGTGCTGCCCCATCGATAAACCTGTTCGTGGCTCAACTACAGCAGGCGCTGAAAAACCGAATTTTGAAATTGATGAACCCAGAATGATTTTAATCTTATCAGAAAGGCTTTTGCTTTTTTGCATTTTCATCAAAAACTGACGCAACTCTGAGTTTACTTCAATGGGCGCATCTGAATTAGTATCAACTCCACCGGCTATTCCTGTTTCAATAAAACCTAAAGCGATTTTAGAATAAATTTGAAAAGCAGTTTCAAAGCTGGTTCCGCAAGCTCTTTGTACATTATATGCAGGCGTAGCAGGAGATAACCCCGAAGATAACACGCATTCACGAGCTAAGTTCCAATTTTTCGAACTTGTCATAAGTGCCCCTAATGCAACATCTCCAATAAATTTGTTTTCAAGTTTGTATTTTCTAACAAGCTCGTTCAGCGAAGCTTCCATGAGCTGTTGAGTTGTAATACCTGAATACGAAGTAAAACTTTTTGTAAATGGTGTGCGAATTCCACCAATTATATATACATGACGAGCCATAGACCCTCCGATCTTGAGAATTTAGACACATTATTGATATTGTCTTGATATCCTACCTACAGGTAGGTTATCATCCTTCCTGTAGGTAGGAAAGAAAAATTTAAAAATGATGTCAACTAAAGAAAAAATTCTCAAAGAAGGACGTTCTCTACTGCAAAAGCATGGATACAATGGCTTTAGCTTTCAAGACATTGCTAACACTTTGGATATTAAAAAACCAAGTGTTTACGATCACTTCTCTTCAAAAGAAGAACTTATTTTGGCAATCTTACAATACTATACTGAATCTTTTGATATCTGGTCCGACAGTGTTGCCAATCTTGAACCTTTACAACAAATTCGTAAAGTCTTTGATATTTTTTATTCATTTTCATGCGACAAAAGAAAAGTATGCCCCGTCTTGGCTTTGACAGCAGATACCCATGCATTGACACCAAAAATTCAGAACCAAATGAAATTATTTATTGAAAAATGGATGTCATGGTTACAAATACAAATCAAGCATGGCCAAAAAAATAAAACAATACGTACTGACATTAAACCACCAATACTATCTGGCTTAATATACAATCAGGTTATGGGGTCACAATTTCAAGCTAGAATACTAAATGATCCAACAGTTATGTTAAAATCAGGTGATATGCTTATTGAGTTTATAAAGTCTAACTAAATACCAGCAATGATATTGAGTTAGACTTTCGCCAGATTGAATAAAAGATTACGTTTTTACACTTAACTGTACATCAATATTACCACGTGTAGCATTTGAGTAAGGGCACACTTGATGCGCTTTTTGAACGAGTTCATTTGCAATATTTAAATCCATTCCTGGCAAGTTAACTTGCAATGAAGCATTAATACCAAAACCAGCTGGTATTGGCCCAATCCCTACTTGAGCATCGATGCTGACATTAGCTGGTAAAGCGATTTTCTCAGATCCGGCCACAAACTTAAGAGCACCAATAAAACAAGCTGAATACCCAGCCGCAAATAATTGCTCTGGATTAGTTCCTGGTCCATCGTTTCCACCTAGAGCCTTTGGTGTCGATAGATTTAGTGACAAACGACCATCATCACTTTTTGATGTTCCTTCGCGTCCATGTGTCGAAGTTGCTTTAGCAGTATATAATACATTATTTAATTTATTCATAAAAACCCTTTCATAATACCTTGTATACAAGATATTATGCTATATTTTAAGCTATTGCAAATACTTTGTATGCAAGGTATTATGAGTGTATTATGACATATGAACAAATAAAGTTATCTCGGCAGCTTTGCCATCCTCTTTATAGCGCTACTCATGCTTTAATGCGCATATATAAGCCATTGCTGGCCCGCATAGGCATAACATACCCACAATATTTAGTTATGATGGCACTCTGGGAGCAAGATCAATGTCATATTCATAATTTGTCCGAAATGACTTATTTTGATTCAGGAACACTCACGCCACTGTTAAAAAAACTGCGTGATCTAAACTTGATACAGATAAAATCAAGCAAAGAAGATAAACGAAATAAAATTGTAAGCTTAACTGCCAAAGGTCATCTTTTAAAAGAGAAAGCTAAAGATATTCCGAAAGATCTCGTGTGCATGATGGATATTAACAAGCAAGATCTAGCGTCTTTAAAATCTTTACTCGAAAATTTACACAATAAAATATTACAAATTGAAGTCATACAAAAAAAGAGCTGATCACAAATCAGCGCCCAAGGCCCCAGCGAGCTGCTATAGAATCTTGTGGATTAGACGAGTATTTTCCCAATAGCCAAGTATTCATGACTTGTTTGCCTGTTAGCTTTAAATCATTCTCTATTAAAAAAGTTAAGTTATAAAATTCACTTACCAGTTCTGACGTTTGTTGAAACTCGTCCTGTTGATTCTGCGACTGTGCTAATGCAGCTTGCAACTGTATAACGATATAAAAAATATTACTGTCTCGAGAAGGTGTGCTGTAATTATAAAATCCTGTCGACTGATCAGAGCAATCGTGCTGCACACAATAATTAAAACCATCACGAACTATATTGACTCGCTCATTAATTTTTTTAGCCAATAAATTGATAAGATCATAAGCCTTAGAGTAACCTATCAGATGAGTCTTAAGTAATTTTAAAGATACGTAATCTGAAAAAACAACATCAAGATTTATAGTGCTATATTGCTCTAAATTATCTTTGTTATTATTTGCAAGAGTTAAAGTTTCATCATTTTTTTCTAATACTGTTTTGAATCTGAAAAATCCTGTTTTGTTATGAATGGGCTTTGATGTAAAATAAAATGGATACTCAATTAATTCTCTGGTTTTTTTAGGCACTGTTGATGACAACATACGAATAGGATAAATTTGTCCATTGAGTATAACTTTATGAACTAAATCCACATGTCCGCTGTTATTGAAGTCATGGATAAAAAAACTTCCGGATTTGATTTCGCCTGCTGATAATCCGATGGCAACAGAGTCTTTTATTAAGGTTTTAGAACTGGTATTGTTTAATATAAATTTCAATGCAGATACAAAATTATTATCTTCAAACCAATTTTTATTGTTGTCGCTCAAATTAAAGCGAGTACTTAAATTACTTAATGATTCACCTGAATTTGTTGTAAACTGAAATGGTAATTTATTTTGTTTCGCAAAAATGATTCTCAAGGCAATAACAGCATCTGCACAATCAGTTTCCAAATTCGCTTTGACAAAAAAATTTTTGTCAACACCGTTTGCTATCCAGCTTGAATATTCAGACTCCCATTTTGCTGACCATTGATTTTCAGAAATCCAAAGCTTAGCAAAGCTCATGTCTGCTAACGATAAAGTGCAAACAAAAAAAAGATACTTAAGCACTTTAATCATCATTTACACTCTAGAGCGGGAAATTTATCAAGAGTCATTTCTGACGATTCCTGAATCAGGCTTGTATTTTTTGTCTTTATATTTGATATTTGCGAAAGTCCATACTCTGAACTCGTAATGTAAAAGTCAGTTGAAATCTTTTGAATAGGCTTGTTAACTGAAATTTTAGTACATTGATTTTGTTCATTACATATTTTAGAAAAAGAGTGCGTCATTACACCATTCATATCCAGAGCAAAATTGTTTAGTTCTTTCAAAATTGCGTTTTGATCCATATTTAATAACGGTAAAGATAAAAGTTTATATTGAATAGCCGGAGCAGCTAATGCAGGCAATGATGGTAAGACGTCTTGATTAGAAGCCGAGTCAAATTCAAATTTAATTTCCGTATCTGCATCGCTTAGTAAGTTATCAAATGCATACTTAGCATCAAAAAACTCAGTTTCAATTTTAAGATGATCACCCTCTTTGATATTCTGATTAATACTGTAAATACTAGAACGATTGCCAAGAAATAGTGAACGATCTGATAGTTCAAGAATTCCACTCCACTGACTAGGAACTATAATAGGTGCATAAAATGGCGTTGTATTTAAAAGTTTAGCTTTTTGATCAGATTCAATTTTATAGACATTAATTTTTGCAACGACTGGATTATATGAGTTTGAACCTCGGGTACATAAACCTTGGTCGCAATATTGATTGGAAATATTTTTAACTAGATATTCAAAATCAAATCTAGTTTTATTACCAACGCTACGTATACTCACGCTACCTTGATGGAAATCAAAGTTAAGAACGCTTGGATATTTGATCTTAGTAATTTCATCTTGTGTAGTTATAAAAGATTTTGGATCAGGCAGAAACTTAAATACCACCTGTCGTGAAAGTTCTGGCCCCGAATGATTACCCTCAATCAAATCAACTGACTTTTTTGTTTTAGAAACTTGAGCTGAGTGCACCATAAATTGAGTTAGTACATCTTGAGCTTCAAATAGTTTATAAAATTCGGTACTTTTACATGATTCCGCTATTTTGAGTTTTACATTAATAAGATCGTTGCTTCTATAATCAACAACGCATCTTTCACCTTTTAACAGAAGAGTTTTATCTGCTGGATTTTCGCTTACTATAGAACACTCATCACTTTTAACAATCTCTAAATCTCTTGCCGACTGTGTTCCGACTTCGAATAATACACATGTTTTCAAAAGATCATAATCGTTTTTAATTTTAGTCTGCGCCGTGATTTGCATGAAATCTTTTTGTTTTGAAAAAGAATCAGGCATATTAGTTATGCCACAATTTTGAGAGACATTTAGATCTGATAACTTATTAATTGATTGGCTTCGCGAGTTTAAGTATTGAAACACAGTATTTTTTGATAAAATGATATGGCTAACATCAGAACTGCAGCTACGAATTTGAACGCCTTCAGACGGAAAACTCGAATAGACTTTTTTTTGAAAAGGCTGAATAACAAATTTACTAGAACTGCCATTAAGCTGGCTGACTTTACAGTCAGCCGATGCATTAATACTATTTGAAATAATTAGAGCTACAACAAGAATCTGTGCGAACGTACTATTTGAACAAAAGTTGTAGCCCATAATTAACCTCGAAAAAAATTCTTATTACTTAGTTGCTTCTAATGTTCCAGTTGTTGCTTGAGTCGAAGGATCATTGAATTCAGTGTATGTACACATTTCAGCACCTTCAGTTTTATTAGGTCTAAAAGTTGTTAAGCTTGTTTCAGTAAATACATAACGAACTTTACAAAAAACTGGGTTTTGAACTTCAGTTGATTTGATCAAAATTTCAGATCCATTCATCATGTTCAAACCATTTGAAGCTTTAAATTCTTTGCCGCCAGCAGATACTGGTGTCATACCATCGGCTCCTGTTATAAACTCAACATTAGCTAAGTTCAAATCAGCACCCGCTGTATCTAGCGTATCACAACCAATGTAACCATCAACTTTAACACCAGCTTTTTTAATGTAATTTGTTAAGCTTTCATCCACTACAACGCCATCTCTGTTTGTTTGACCTGGAATTTTACGGCCAGTATATACCAAAGGTACATCTGCTGCTCTTTGTGATAAAATAAAATTATTTGATAATGATTTACCGATTAAATTAATTGGCGCTCTAATGCAAATATCTACGAAATATTTTGCATTATACATTTCAGTCATGAACATAAATGACAAATCACCAACAACGTTATTTTTAGCATCTTTTTCAGAAACTAACGTTGACCATATGTTTTTACCGTTTGCTTGAGATACTTTATCAGTAAAATTTCTGGCCCCAGTTGAATAAGAATCATAAGACATAATTTGACCAGACATACCATTTAGAAAAGTTGAACCTAAGTCTTGATTACAAATAATGCTAGATTGGCAGTTTCCTTTTGCAGTTGAGCATGATTCAGCAAATAATTTAGCTTCTGCACCGACATAGCTTTTGCCAGTTTTCTTGTCTACACAAACCAACTGAGTTGCTTGAGACAATACTCCCGCATTACAAGCGTAAATATCTAATCCTGAGCTTGCGACTTTAAATTTATATCTATATGTAGCAGCTTCAGCATTTTGAAACATTAAAACTGCTAACGGCAATAAGGCACCAAATTTAAATTTATTTTTAAAAGTTCTCATCTTACATCCTTTATTTTTTTGATTTTTTAAATAATTAATTTCCGCAACCTGAATTAGATAACAATTTTGCATATTCAAGTTTTAATAATTTTTCGAACTTAGTATCAGAAGTCATTGGCTTCATTTGAGATAAATCGCCATCACGTTCATCGTATAGTCTGGCAATCACATTCTGCATTTCAGAATGTCCGATATTAATAGCCGTTTCACACGTTTTATTTTCATATTTGATAGTAACTCCTACGCTATTTCTGTTTTCTAAAACAGCAGCATCACCACCTAAATAAATATTTGTACCAGTGCTGTTTATTGGTCCATTTCCCAATGAAAAAGTCACTGTCCATCCTTTGTTTTCTGAAGTTTTTGAAACAAACTTGCAAAGATTTCTACCATTGCAGTACAAATCAACTTCTTTATTAATTTTAGCGATGATTTCATCTTGAGAAGAACGCTCATAAGCTTTGCGAGCCACAGCATCGCTGCCGACACCGTTTTTAAGAGCTTCTAATTGATTTGCTTGGGCCAAAACAGATAATCCTGTTAACATCAACGAACAACTTACTAGAGCTTTGATATTCACTATTCCTCCGATTTTAAGAACCGGAAAATTCTTATTCAATTTGAATACCATAGTTTATACGTTCTTATATTTTTTATAAGCGTTTTTGATCTTAATTTGCTGTTAACGTATTAACCAAACCTTGACTAAAATCGTCACTAAACAATCGTACATTTTAAATTAGTATGGTTTTTAACTCAGTTTAAAACATATTTTACGTTTTTGATGGCCTCTAAAATGAATAGTCTTATCTGAGAATGATGAATGTAATTGCCTTACTTATTTTAATAATTTGTAATTCACTTAACGTGTTTGCTAACACCCAATACTCTTCAATGTCTCAAAATGAGACATACTTTGTTAACAACTCAGCACAATGCGCTGCTGATATGAAAAACCCGGCCAAGTCGTTCTTTATATTAAATAATCTACTGCCATATGGTGTAATGCTAAATAATTTAAAAAATAAACTTAAGTATACAGATGACGAACTCATTTTAAACGGAGTTAAGCACTACAATCGTAAGTTAACCCATTTAACTTCATTAATTATAGATAAACTTATAAGTAACCAAGTGCCTTATGTTAAAACTGCCTCTGATGTTTTAAAATACAAGCACTTATTTAGCTTAAATTTTTCAGAAAACTTAAATTACAAAACAGATTGCAAACATATTAAAGATATGACCAACGAAACACCTCAAGTCTATTTAAGAGAGGTCAATAAACAAATTCTCGAGAAAATTGCCGAACATGAATTTAAAAACCAAACTAAAAATAAAAAATCATGCAGCAACGCAATCAATAATGCAGCTTTTGATTTATACCCTATATATAATTTTGATTTTAGAAGCTTAACCGACTCCAATTGGAACAAAACTGGATTTATGTTTTGGGATAGCTTTAAAATATATTTATCAGTTTTATGGAAAAACCACGAAATCGAAAATTTTAAAAATGATCCTTACGAAAAACTCACATTAATGATCCCAATAGAAGATTTAATTATAATTAATTCTGATGGTTGCGAGTCAATCAGTAGACCTGAATGTAAATCAGACTTTTTATCAGCCACTGAAATGCGAACTTTATTAAGTAAAAATCGTACTTACCTTAAGATGACTGATAACAGTCTGCAAATGAAAGAAAATATTTTTTATACAAACCATAAAATGGAATCTCATATTCAAAGCCAATTACAGTACAATAATACTGAGAATGACTTAATTCAAAATTTATTAAATACTTTTTTAGGATTCAAAAATGAAAGTGTTAAAGTTTTAAATACAACAGTTGAAATATTTTCAGCAGTTTTATCAAAACATTCAGAAAATAAAATTATACAAGACTTAAATAAACAATTGTCATCGAGGCAAAATTTCGAAGAATTGCATTACATGTGTTCAGAAATGCGTTTACTAAAACAAGGTTTTTTCAAAATTGAAGATAATTTACTTAAAAAAAGTACTCAAGTTTTTGATTTACAAATTAAAACTGAATATAAACCATCACAAGCAGTTGCAGCATTTGACACACTATCTAAACAAGTCATTTCTTTTTGTGATGAACTCGACCAAGTGCAAATTCGCGAGAACATACAAATCAACTCTAACTGGAGTAATTATAAAGACTGGTATTTAAATTTTTTAAAAAGCTATAAATCATTTAAACAAGATATCGAAAAAGAAAATGACTTAGCGCGATTTCAAACTTTAGAACAACTTAATGATAATAGTTATGTTCAGAACATATGTAGTTCTGCTGCAGATTGCATTCGTCAAATGACTGAAATCATGGCCTCTCTAAATAAATTGGCAATTCATAAAAACACTTTTTTATCAAAAGAAATTACAACTTCTAATCTATTTAATGAAAATGCTGAGAAAGTGGCTTGTGATATATATGATCCATTTGAAATTAGTAAGAATAATCAGAAAAAATTAATTTATGATATTGCGAGCTCTGCTTTATTCGGTTATTCAAGTCTGCCAGTTTTTTTTGATATTAATTTTAAGCCAAAAGAAATCAAATCTTTTAATAAAAGACTTGATGACAATGAAATTAAATTTAATGTTGAAATGGACAATAGTCAGCTCAAGTCTAGTTTGGCATTAAATTTTGGCGCACTGTTGGATGTTCCATGTGCAGTTAGCTTTTCTGAAACAACAGATAATTTTATGCCTTTAAATTCTGGCTATGTATTTAATGGTATTTCTGTTGGTGCCTGCACTTCTCAGAAAAAAGAGAGTCGCGAAAATATATCGTCTAGTATAGATTCATTCAAGAGAATTGGTCAATCAACAGGTAAATCTTGCTTTGAATGTAGCATAAATTTTGTTTCAATCAGCACTATCAAACCACTTGATATATTTGTACCTCTGCGCTTTTTAATTAAACTCATAGACAGCTTAATTCGTTACGACAATGTCAAAAATAGCGAAGTATTAAATCCAAAAGAATATCAAATTAACAAAAAAATTCTTTTAGAAACCTATTTAAAACACAATAAGACAATTCCTAATGAGTGTGTCGATACTCTCAAAATTGGACTGCCTTGTGCTAAAAATTTTTGTGAGGCTATGGCTATTCGCGAATTTGAAAAACAAACAGGCCGAAAAGTTACCGAAATATCTCTGGTGTCTACAAACGATTATCACGCTCAAACCCAAAGCGACGCTTATGAAGGAGCTTGGATTAAAACTGATAATATTAAAGAACAAAATTTCAAATTTATTTGTCAAAATAGTCGTAAATTCTTTAAAACAAATGAATCTGCTTTAAGGAGGTTAAGATGAATCACTTCTTAAGCATTTTGTGGATCATAATCACATTTTCAACTCCTATGTTTGGATTTGAGATCAAAACTCATGTAGAACGCATAAATAATGAAATAGCCAAAAAAACAATTATAAAATGCTCTGAAAATGAACTTACGTGTTTAAACATATGCTCTAATCAAAACGAATGCACAATATCAGAACCATTTTGTATTGATTGCTTAGGTAAAAAAGAACACACTTTTAATATTATTTTTAGCGACAAAGTCGAAATGTACTTTGCAAAATCACAAAATCAATTACCACAAAATCTGGTTAACTATTTTTTAAAAAATGAATCTTATTTACTTTTAGAGTACGATACTTTTTTAAATTATATGAATCCGGAAAATTCAGAATTACATTTAGCACAAATGCAGAGACTATGCTCTAATCAAAGCACGGACAATTTACTCATAGTTTCGTTAGACAAAACAACTCTTTCAAATGCACGTTTAATTGGTATTATATGCCAAAGTGATTCGTTAAGAAAATCAACAGTCTATGCTTTAGCGCCAATTTACAACCCAAATGAAACTCAAAGCTATTGGGAAAATTTATGGAAAAACGTCACTCTACCGGTCGACAATTTAAAATTACAATTTGAAACTCAATTGAAATAAAGAACAGTTAAATTTAATCTTAATTTTTTTCAATAAACATCTTTCAAAAGATGCATTTTTGTTTCATATTTAAATCATATGTATCAACTGCGTGATTACCAAAAACAAGCTGTGCAAAACGTTATTACTTTTTTTAAAGTTAGTCGCAGTCCTGCTGTAATTGTTTTGCCAACAGGTGCTGGTAAAAGTTTAGTCATAGCTGAACTCACTCGAGTTGCTCAAGGCCGAGTTCTTATTCTTGCACATGTCAAAGAACTCGTTGAACAAAATTATGAAAAATACAAAAGCTATGGATTAGAAGCTGGCATTTTTTCAGCTAGTTTAGGCAAAAAAGAAACCACACAAAAGGCAATATTTGGCAGTATTCAATCCATAGCACGCGCTGATGATCATTTTTTCGAAAATTTCTCTTTGGTTATCATTGATGAATGTCACCGTGTCGCAGAAGAAGGCTCAACTCAGTACCAAGAAGTGATCAAAAAATTGCAGGATAAAAATCCAAAACTATGCATCTTGGGTTTAACTGCGACACCTTACCGCCTAGGTTTAGGCTGGATTTATGAATACTCAAGCCAAAATGAAATTAAATCTGAGCAAAAAAGATTTTTCAAGCAATGTGTTTATGAATTACCTCTAAACTATATGATTAAAAACAAGTTTTTAACTCCTCCGGTTAAAGTTGATATTCCTGTAACTTGTTATGATTTTTCAGAACTTAAAATGAAAAATGACCATTACTCAAATCGTGATATAGAGGATATTCTTAAAAATCAAAACAGACTGACCCCACTCATTATTAAAAACATCATCGACATAACTGAAAAATTCCAGCGTAAGGGTGTTATGATTTTCAGTAGCACAATTAAGCATGCTGAAGAAATTATGACTTACTTACCGAAAAATGATTCACGTGTTGTTCTTGGTGAAACCAGTATTCAAGATCGCGAAGAAATTGTTCAAGATTTTAAAAATAAAAAGTTCAAATATCTTGTCAATGTTTCGGTCTTAACGACTGGATTTGATGCCCCACATGTTGATGTTATTGCTATTTTACGACCAACAGAATCTAACAGTCTTTATCAACAAATCATTGGTCGTGGCTTACGTTTAGCACCAGAGAAAAAAGACTGCTATATTCTTGATTACACTGGCGTAGGTCACGATATTTATAAACCTGAAATTAGCGATAAACGACCTAATAAAGATACTGTTCCTGTTCAAGTCCTATGCCCTGCCTGTGGTTTTTTTAATGATTTTTGGGGATACACAGATTCTGACGGTGAAGTATTAGAGCATTTTGGACGAACATGTAGAGGTGCTGTTCAAAACCCCAAAACTCTTCAAATCAAAAAATGTGGGTTTCGGTTTCGGTTTAAACTTTGTCACAGCTGTGATGCGGAAAATGATGTTACGGCTCGAGAGTGTGAAAAATGCAAAGCTGTTTTAATAGATGCTGATGCTAAACTTAAACAGGCTAAGTTATCCAAAAATGCACACGTGATGACACCTGAAAAAGTCACTTTTAACGAGCGCCAAGACAAAAATGGAAACTCATACCTCGAAATTAGATATTATGATTATGATGCCAACTATTTTAGTGAAGCACATTTTTTTAATAATCCAGCAGGCATTAAAAAATTCAATATTAATTTTTTAAGATCACACCTTAGAAAGCCAGAAATATCCGTTCATTTAACATCACCTGATGACGTTATCAAAGCACAAAACATGTTTCGCTTACCAGCTTACGTTATAGCACGCAAACAAGATAAGTTTTGGAAAATAACAGAAAAAATATTTACTGAAGAATTATAATTATTTAACTGGAATCATCAGTTCTGAAATAAGCTGATCTTCTGGCGTTGTCGTTGGATCATTTGCATAGTTTTCGATATAAAAATCTTGTCGAGTTTGTAGATTTTCTTGAGTTGCATAATCTATGACTTTTCCCCATGCCACAGGTAAATGCATATAAGAACCCGTCAGCGTATACTTAGCATAAGAGCCGCCACTGAATTTAAAATATTGTGTCCCAGCGGGTATAATCTCTGGTTTTTTATTATATACAAAACCAGCTCGGTAAATCATTTGTGGTTCTATTTTAAATAAAGCCATGGCTCCGGTTTTCTGCGCATCTACTTGAGAGCTACTGACAACTTGGTGTAACTCTTGCCATGCAGCCATTGCTGTGTTTTCAAAAGGACCTATTTTTTCAATAAAAATATAATGTTGTTCAGGGTAACTTATTTTTTCAGATTTATTTGTTAATTTCATAAAATTGTCCTTTAATTTATTTTTGCGATTCAATAAGTGTTTTTAAGTTATTAATCCCATCCGAAAACTGCCCGCCAACCATTTTTTCACAATCGATAAGTGTCGTCATGAGTTTACCCATAAAGCCACCATGACCCTCCATTATCCATGTAAAACGAGTACCCTGTTGTTCTGGTGATAAATAATAATAAACTGTATTGGTGCCTTCAAATGGGGCCGTCATATGCAAATTAAGCTTAACCATTTTCATGGGCTCAATTTCCAAAATCTCGATTTTTCCTGATCCTGATTGACTAGGACCAAACTCCATCCATGAGCCAACAGCACCCTCAGTGCCACCATATTTTTTTTGCATCTCAATGCCTTTTTCATATGGAGACCATTCTGAACCTAATTTGAATTGGCTAATGTACGGAAATATTTTTTCTGGAGTTGCGTTAATAATACCACTGCGTTCATATTTAAAATAATCATTACGTGTTGAAACGTAACCTAAAAATAAAATGATAGCGACTGTAATAGTACCAATAATTTTGATTAACATATAATTCCTTTTGTTCAGGGTTTTAATCCCTCGTTTAAGTTTCTGCTATTAGTAATATTTCACCAGTTGATGGTCTTAACCCATCTGGACGAGTTAAAAAATAATCCGGAAACATATCTGAAGTCGCAATTGTTGTCATTTTTTTGAACCCAAGAGGCTTAGCTAAACTCATCATTTCAACTGGAGTAAAAAAACTAATAAATGGAGTACCCGAGCGAGCGGCACCTTTTAAAGACATTTCATACCCGGGCTTATCTTGGTGATCAACCATTTCTAAAGGTAACATGAACGTCATCAAAAAAACTGAGCCAGTATGTAGCTTTGCCATTGCAGCAAGAGTTTTAAGTATCGCTTCACGAGTTAAATACATACTAACACCAATTGATGTGACAATTGATGGTTTTTGCTGATTGAACCCTGCTTTGACAAGCTGATCAACCCAAGAATTCTGATCTTCGAAGTTAACAGACACAAACTTGAGCCAACTTGGAATTTTATAACCTTTCTCTAAAAGTTTATTTATTTTCCATTTTTGGGTTTCGGACTTTTCGATTTCATAAACTTGTAATCCATTAACTTCGTATCGTTGAGCAAATGTATCTAATCCTGCTCCTAATATAACGTATTGGTTAATTAAATTGGCGCGGTTTTTCTCTAGAACAAAATCCTCAATATATTTTGCACGAGCAATAATAGACGCACGAAATGGTGCAGTTCCTTGAGGATGCATATCAGGTCGATCTCGCCAAGATTCATCCGGAGCAATTAAGTTATAGCCAACTTCGTCATTGAGTAAGTGTGGTGCAGGATCAAACTGAACATGCAACGCTCGCCATAATGCCACACGAATTGCCGTATTATCTGGAACATTTTGAGTCTTTGTCATACATACATATATGTAATACACAAAGACTTATTTTAATATCAGAAATAGCAAGTATGTACTAAGGTCTATTTTCTGATTTTTTTAATAACGATTTCAAGCGGACAAAATTTAGTAAAGCTTGATTGTAATAAATTAGCCCCAACAAAAGCTGTAAACCATAACCAATTCGGCGATTGATAGTGTGCTAAAGCTAAACTTGCCAGTATAAATGTTCCAGCGAACGCACGAATCATATTTTCTGTTGTCATTAGATTTCTCCTTGTTCATTTTGTTCATTTTGCTCATTTCTTATATCAGATACACGCGCTTTACCGACGTACCAATAATACAAGACTGGTACGGCAAAACGACTCAATACAGTTGCTGCGATTTCACCAAAAATTAAACTCACAGCTAAACCTTGAAATATTGGATCTGCTAGCATCACAGAACTACCGACGACAACAGCTGCAGCAGTTAACAACATCGGTCTAAATCGCAAAACGCCAGCGCTTACAACAGCTTCTTTTAAATCCATTCCTAGACCTAATTGATGCTCAATAAAATCAACAAGGATTATTGAATTACGCACGATGATCCCTGCTCCTGCAATAAAGCCAATCATTGATGTAGCCGTAAAATATGATCCAAGCATTGCGTGGCCTGGCAATATACCTATTAATGAAATTGGAATTGGCGCCATAATAATAAGTGGAACAGCAAAGCTTCTAAACCAACCCAACACAAGTATGTAAATTAAAACCATCACAACAGCAAAAGCACCGCCAAGATCTCTAAAAACTTCATATGTAATAAACCATTCGCCATCCCATTTAACAACAGGCGCACTTGTATTCCATGGTACTTCTGCCGTTTGCAGTTGATATTTAATTTGCGGAGCCAGTTTTAATATTCCATACACTGGAGCTTCTTCTGAACCAGATAATTCGCTCATGACATATGAAACGGGTTTTAAGTTCTTTCTGTACAAAATTTTATTATCTAACATCTGAGGAGTTTTTAGTGCTTGCCCAGCCTCAACAGTTCCTGTTTCAAAAGATGGAACTCTTAAACCAGAAAATGGAGTTTGACCAGAGCGAGTTGCTTGTTGCACTGATAAATCAACACTGACATCCTCTGGAGCATTAACATTAGATAATGTTGTTAACGGTGTTTCAGAGAAAATAAAGTGGCCTAACATCATAAGTTCGTTCGCATTTGTTCCAAGCTTACCACCCAGAACCTGATCGTATTCATAAAACTTACGAGAACGTCCTAATCTCATTGTTGTATCTAAATCAACTACACTTTGTTCTTTTGCAAAAATTGACTCAATTTCATGAGCAACTTTATTGCGAACTTCTTCACTTGGTCCATAGATTTCAGCAATCATTGTGGCTAAAACTGGTGGCCCAGGCGGAATTTCTAATACTTTTGTAATAGCTTTGTTTTCTTCGCCAAATTTTTTGATGATTGGACGCAAGCTTTCGATGATTTGATGACTTGATTCTTTGCGATCATTTTTTTCAGTTAACACGATTTGTAAGTCATTTTGATAATCTTGATTTCTTAAAAATGTATGTTTCACCATTCCTGAAAATGAATACGGAGACGGTTCACCAGCAAATATTTGTACAGCTTCAACTTGTTTGTGCTTTAAAATTTCTTCAGCTAATTGTTTAGATAAAGCTTCAGATTTTTTAAGTGGTGTATTCGTCGGATAATCAATAAGAACTTGAAATTCTTGTTTGTTATCAAACGGCAACATTTTCACTTTTACTGATTTAAAATAAATCAGACTGCTTGCTGCCAATAGCAATGCAATCGTAAAAACGCCAAACGACAAAGCTGATGTTTTAGTTTTAAGTAATGTTTGCATGACTTTTTTATATAATTTATCAAGTTTACCCAGTTCTTGCTCTTTGTTGCCTGAGTCACCATCATGGTGATGAGCTTTTAATAATTTGACAGCAGCCCAAGGTGTAACTATGAAAGCAACAAAAAGTGATAAAATCATTGCAAAGCTAGCACCTACAGGAATAGGTTTCATATACGGACCCATTAATCCACGTACAAAAGCCATTGGTAAAATTGCTGCTATAACTGTAAATGTCGCTAAAATCGTTGGATTACCAACTTCGTTAACAGCTTTAATCGTTGCTTTAACAATTCCATCTTTGAAATTTTCTTTTAAATGTCTTTCAATGTTTTCAACAACAACAATGGCATCATCAACCAAGATACCAATCGAAAAAATAAGTGCAAAAAGAGTTACGCGATTAAGTGTATATCCCATAAAATAGTATATAGCTAAAGTCAGAGCTAAGGTTACAGGTATTGCTGTAGCAACAACTAACGATGCGCGCACACCCATAAAAATAGCAATTAAAACTGTTACCGATAATGTCGCAAGCAACAAATGCTCTATAAGTTCATTTGATTTTTCTTCAGCTGTTGAACCGTAATCACGAACAACAGTCATTTCAATATCTGATTTTTCACCTGTTTCTTCTTTTAAAAAAGTATTTGCTCTTTGTAATAAATCCTTTGCTAATGTAACGACGTTAGTTCCTTTACGTTTAGCAAAAACAATTGATACAGCCTTTTCTGGTTCTGCATTTTTTTCGAGTAACATTGAACTGCGAACGAATTCTTCTGGTCCATCTGATACTGTAGCAACATCTTTAACATACACCACGCGACCAGCACGTTGGCCAATCGATATTTGTTCAACATCAGCTTTTGAATGTAGTCTGCCGCCAACTTCAATATCAACAACCGCATGATCGTTCCAGTTTTTTCCAGCCGGCGCTAAAGCATCATTATTTTTTAGAGCTTGCGCTAAATTCAGTAGTGAAATGCCTTGTGTTTGCATTTTAGCTGGGTCAGCAATAACTCGAATTGCTCTTTTTTGACCACCAAGCAACTCTACGCGTGCAAGATCGGGCGTGCTCGATAATTCACGAGCTAATGGTGCAACTTTAGATCGTAATTCAAACGCATTTAAATTTTTAGAAGTAAATGTCAAAACTAAAAAAGGAACATCATCAATTGAAAATGATTTCACATCAAACGGCATAACGTTAGATGGCAATTCATTTTTAATTGTCATCAGTTTGTGGTGAATTTTAACTAAACTTGGCTCTATCGGTTCGCCAACTTTGAATCGAACGGTTACCAAACTACCATGAGCCATACTGCTTGAATAAACATATTCAACGCCGTCTAATCCCCAAACGGCTCGCTCTATCGGTTCTGTAATTTTGCGTTCTGTTTCTTCAGGTGAAAACCCCGGTGCACCTGTACGAATATCAATCATAGGAACTGAAATTTGCGGTTCTTCTTCTTTAGGTGTTAAGTAAACAGCCATAAGCCCTAATAAAATGCTGGCTATAGCAATCACGGGTGTTAATTTCGAATGTACAAATGTTTGACCTAAACGACCTGCAAAGCCTAACTTATTTGATTTCATTAGCGACCTCCGCTATTTTGTTGAACAGGTATATCGAACTTGGTTTTAATTATTTTTTGCGCAGCAGTTTTAAGTAAATTCGTTTCGATTTCAACTTGTTGAACAACTAAATCTGTTCTGCGATTTAAAATTTCAACCAACTGCAATGCTGTTATTGATCCATTTCTAAATAGTGTTCCCGCGACTTGCATTTGCTCATTCAATAGTTTGTCACTGTCATCAAGTAATTTTAAATTTGCACGCAGAGCTTGATCTGACACGATTGTTCCATTTTTTTCTGCAGCTTCTTGTTGTAATAATGCTTGGACTTGTTTTTTATATGATTGCGCTTTAATTTTTGCTTCTTTAACACGTCCTAAATCTGCAGGATCAAATAAACTCCACTGCAAATACAAACCTGCATTATAGCCATTAGCTGTGTCTCGCTCACCTTTAAATGCATAAGTTTCAGCAAACGCTCCCACTTTTGGTAAAAAACGAGCTTGCTCCATATCTGCCACCGAAAATGCAGCTTCAGCATTTTGCGCAAACGAGTCAGTTTTATATGATCCATCTTCTGCCGCGGGTGAGCTCATATTTTTGTCTATGTACTTAACCGTACTGTCAAATTCCGGAGACCAATTCTCGTTAGAAAAACCCATAACGTTCAACATTTTGTAATACACAATTTGTTGAGATTTAAATTGCTCAATCAAACCTGTTAATCTATTTGATAGCGATTTCATGCCTAACAAACCAGAATATCCAACCGGATTAGATTTTTGACCAATCTGATATGACTTTAATAGTTTTTGAATTTCGTTTGATATTCCATTTAGTTTATCAATTTGATTTTTAAGAACTGCTATAGATCCATAAGCTTGGCTTACTTGTGAATACTGTTCTATTTCAACTTGCTGGGTGTTGGACTTCTGCGCAGTCAGCGTATGTTGATAAAGTTCGACTTGGTTTTTCTTCATTCCACCTTCATAAAGTGGAAGATCAAAACCAATTGCTCCACGCGTATATGTTGAAGAATCTGGATGATTAAGCAAGTTAGGAGCAAAATCAGCCTGCTCCACTTTTCTTTGCTCAAGCAGTCCAACAAACGAATGACTTGGATCATTTGAACGATACGCTTTAACATCTAAATAAACTTTAGGTAACCAGTGTTTTGAACTACGATCAACAGCTTCTTGTAAAGACTGTTCTTGTAATTTTGATGCTTCTTGAACAGGAGAATTTGCTTTTATTTGAGACCAAACTTCAGACAACGTCGTTGCTTTTACTGCTGAAGTGCTCAAAATTAATGGCATGGCTAGTTTTGCTAAGTTGTGGTGTTGTTTCATAATTACCTCTGTGCTTTTAATTCACGAATAATTTCTGAGTTTTTCTTTTCTTCGTTTGCAATTTTATCCAATAATACACTTCGTACGAGTGAACATGCGTCTTTGATTTTAGGAATCGATAGACTCATATATTGAAACAATCCTTCTTTGCGCGATTGTATGATTCCTGCATCTTTTAGTACCGCTAAGTGTTGTGATAAATTGGCTTTAGGCACATCTAAAACTTCAAGCAGTTCGCTTGCTGTTTTTTCACCATCTGCCAGCAAATCTAAAATGTGCAGTCGAACTGGGTTGGCCAAAGCTGAACATATTTCTGCCTGCAGATCATAAATAGTCTTGTTTTGAGAAATTTTTTTGACCGTTTTCTTCGTCGAAGCTTTTTTCATAGATATCCCCACAAGGTAAATAGTTTCGATACTTATAAACTAACATATTAACAAATTTATTGCAAGTCTTTTAAACATAGCTTATCTTGTTGAAAACTGAGGTCTTTTTAAGGCCCTAAAAAGAAGGACTCCTATGGATAATCATTTACAATGGATCGGATTAGCGCTCATCATTGGCTTTTTAATGTTAAAAGCCTTAAGAAAAAAACAAATGAAGCCTTTAATCGAACAGTATCTTGCTCATAATGCAATAATTGTCGATGTTCGCACGCCTCAGGAATTCAACCAAGAGCACTGTCCAAATAGCCTTAACATTCCGTTGAATTTACTAGAGTCTCGTTATACTGAGCTTGATCAAAATCAAAATATTATTTTATGCTGTGCCTCTGGCGGTAGAAGTGGAATGGCTTTGTCTTTTTTAAAAAGCAAAGGCTACAATAAAATTATAAATGCAGGCTCGTGGACAAACGTTAAAAATAAGGAGATCTTTTATGGAAGTTTTAAGCATTGAAGCATTCAAAAATAAAATATTTAACTTTGAGCAATCTAAAGATTGGAAATTCAACGGACCAAGGCCAACTATCATTGATTTTTATGCAGACTGGTGTGGACCTTGCCGTGCACTTGTTCCCATACTAGATGAAGTCGCAACCAAATATAACGGTATTGTTGATATTTATAAAATCGATACTGAGGCTACTCCAGAACTAGCGGCTCTATTTGGAGTAAGAGGAATACCAGCACTTCTTTTTATACCTATGCAAGGCGAACCAGCTATGAGCTCGGGTGTAATGCCTGTTGAATCGTTTGACCAAGCCATAAAAGAGCTATTTAACATTGATAAAAAACAATAAATACGATTTCAACTTTACATGCAGCTATGCCACCGATAGCTGTATCTAGATGAAAAAAAATACTAGCCCAAATTATGAAAATGAAATCATCGAACTTCTTACCCTGCGCGGTGCTGGAAAAACCATTTGCCCATCTGAAGTATTAAATCTCGAAGAGAAACAAAATAAAGAAAAAATGGAACAAGTTAGACAAGCTGCTCGTCGACTTGTTGCCAAAGGACATATTTTTATCACTCAAAAAGGGCAAATTGTTGATCCTTCTTTAGCTAAAGGCCCAATTCGTTTAAAATTAAATAAATAAACTCAAGGAGTCGAAATGATCACTTATCCAATGACATTTAAAGTCTCATCTAAAAGCAACTCAGGAATTAATTCTCAATGGTCAACGCAAGCACAAGCTTATCCATCTGCCGCTATCCAAATGGCTATACCGCCAGAATTCGAAGGCCCTGGCCATGGTTACAGCCCTGAAGACATTTATGCTATAGCTTTACAAAACTGTTTTATTGCCACTTTTAAAGTTTTTGCTGAAAAATCAAAACTGCAGTTTAACTCAGTACAAATAGAGAGCGATCTTATTGTTGACCGTGACGAGAAAGGTCGCCCTTGGATGTCTAAAATTTTAATGCGCGTTACAGTTTTAGGTGTTGCCAACTCAGATACTGCAAAACGAATTCTTGAAAAAACATCGCAAAATTGCATGATTTTAAATTCAGTTAAAACAGAAAAAGAATTTACATTTGAAATTCAATAATATGTCTTGGATCATTTTGCTATATTTAAGCTGTTCTCTTTATATGGCCGGAATCATCTGGCTCATTCAGCTTTTACATTATCCCTCTTTTTTACAAATTGATAAATCCTTGTTTCTTGATTTTCATACGCAACACACGAACATGATGACGCTTTTAGTGGGGCCAGTCATGATCGCAGAACTGGTTTTATCTTTATATTTAAGCCAACATTTCGAAAAATTTTGGCTCATTCAATCAGTTCTAGTCGTTATTTTATTTTTGTTAACATTCTTGGTCAGCGTACCTATTCATAACCAATTAGCACATGGTTTTGATAAAAATCTTATTCAAAAACTCATCTCAACAAACTGGCCAAGAACTATTATCTGGACAATCAAAGCAATCTTACTTGTCTTACATATCGGATCTGGAGCAAAATAATATGGGTCTATCTAAGAAATTAAAAGAAAAGTTTGAAGCATATACAGACAATGATAAAGATCGTCTTATACGTCTCGGATGGGAAGATCGTTCAACATTTGAATCTATTGAAAAACAATTTAATTTATCACCGAATGAATTTATTCAATTTATGCGCTACTCACTTGACCGACAAGCATTTAATCGTTGGCGCAAACGCACACACGGACAAGGTCAACTTAAACACGAAGCAAAGCGCGGATTCAAAACAACTCGCTTTAAGTGTTCGCGACAATCAGTTGATGGTCTTACTAAAGGATGGAAATAATCTTTAATGTTCACTTATGCTGTACGCGCACAAGTGAATCCATGTTATAACCCTTTGCTGTGATTTCGCTCACAATTTTATCAAAAACATCTTTGGGTAAGCTCTTGTCGCGAGTCATGAGCCATACGTATTTTTGATCTGGCACTCCGATCACAGTCCATTGATAATTTGAATCTAAACCAATAATCAAATAACTAAATTTCAAAGGCCACAACGGAGAAACTTTCCAGTGAGCGTTAGAAATTTCGTTATAGATCCATCCTTTTTGCGGAAGGCTCTTAATTGGTCCATCAAAAGAGCCTTGATTGTAAGTAAATCCGATATCAATGCGATTTTCACACGCATTCCAATTATAGACTTCGACACCATTAAAAACGTCTTTTTCAAAGGGTGTAAAACGTCCCGCTTGCACGTACCAAGTTCCCATAAACTTTTGAATATCAACTTGATCGACTGTTTTACTGTATTCCGGAACTGTGGCACAAGATATTAGGTTTAAAATTATACTCATCATAATTACACACTTATGTTTTTTTGACATATCTCAACATTCTCACAAAAACATGTATCCAGCAATAGACCTGTTAAAATACAGGTTGAAACTTGTGACAGTGTTGTTCTACAGACTGCTTTTAGCCTAGATTATGTGTTGTTAAATTCTATATGTTTAGCTAATGTGTTTTAAGAATGAGTCCAAGCGTTGATTACCAACATTATTTAAATTTAGTGAGTCGTAGTTTTTCTTTTTGCATTGAAAGACTGAATTCACCTCTTAAAGAAAAAATTGGTCTAAGCTATCTATTGTTTCGTGTTTTAGACACAATCGAAGACGCTGAGTGGACTGATCAAGGCCAGAAAAATTACTTTTTTAACTTATTTGAAAAATCGCTTCATGAACCATTCGATAAAAATAATCAAAATGCTTGGTTAAATAATTTTTCTGCACACATACCTGACCATGAAAAAGAACTACTCAAAATTGCAAATAATTTATTTTTTGATTTTCAAAATCTCGAAGAAAATGACAGAAAATCGCTTTCTAATGCCTTAGTCATTATGAAAAATGGAATGCAGCATTTTAGTATTAAAAATAATGAATTGAAACTTCATAATTTGAAAGAAGTGAATCAATATTGCTTTTTTGTAGCTGGGATTATTGGCGAATTGTTGACTAATTTTATTTCCGGATTTACTCAAGTTAATTACTCTCACACAGTTTATACTAATTCATTTCATTTTGGTCTTTTTTTACAAAAAATAAACATACTAAAAGATCAAATAAATGACGAAAAAGAAGGTCGTTATTTAGTTCCAAACCGTGAACAAGTTCTGTTAAGTTTAAAGAAAAACTCTGTTGGGGCTTTAAAATACTTAACAGCAATACCACTAGAACTTAAAGAGTATAGACTATTCTGTGCTTGGTCTCTGTTTTTAGGACTATCAAGTTTGTCTTTTATAAATTCTTCTTGGAAAAATAAACTCATAGATAAAATACCGCGCGCCCTAACACTTAATTTACTCTCACAAGTTGAGAGTTTGATAGATGATAATAGTTTAATTGAACAATTTTTCGCAAAGCTTTCTAGCTCACTCGCTTTGACTCAAACTCAAATCTTAAATTCAAGCACTGACGTGTCTAATATCAGTTTATCTGATGAATGGTTTCTAAAGACCTATGTTGGTAAACTCAATATGAGCGATCTATCTGCTCTAGACGTCATTTAATGATTTAATATAAGCTGACTTGTTCACTCATCTGTTATCAAAAAACGTCGCTCTTCAAAATTACGAAAACCCAAGCACCACTCTTAATTTAGGAATGATCTGAAACTCAATTTTAAGGCATAGATTATGCATTATTAATACTAAAGAGGTGGATGTGTTTCAATTTGAGAATTTAAAAAAATATTCACAAGAATTTTTAGTCGCTCTTGTAAGCCTGTTATTAATATCTTCAGCCATGGCTGAATCAGAAAACATGTCAGGACTTTTACAAATCGAAATACCTGCATCGGGACAAGCTAAAGTTTTTGAATCAGCTTTAAATACAGCCCTGAATTTAGTCGATGAAACTTACATTCCCGAGTCTCAATTACTGACTTTAGCTGCACCTATAACATTTCAAGTACCCAGAATTTTAACTGGTAAAATAAGACGTCCATTTGAAAAAGCTCAAGTGACTTCGGCACTTAGTGATATCAAAATTAAAGATTTAGTAACAGGTCCAGCAAATGTGGAATGCAACAGTCAGCAAATTTGTAAAGTGACTGTTTTTTTATTAAAAATGGTTGTGCGCTTTGCGCTATCATTAACCACCGAAGACGATGTTTTATTTCAAGGAAAAAATCTGCAACTGAGTATAGGGCATTCTGATTTTTTAACTCTGGATAAAGCTTCGATTAAACTCAACAATCACCTTATAACCAAAAACTCTCTTGCCAACAAAGCGCCGTCTTTAACTTTTAATTTCAAAATTAGCGATACGGGTCTGATTTCGGATCAACTTCTCATAACGCAAAAACCTGAAATCAAAATACCAGAAAACAGCCTGCGCTTTTCTCTGAATATTCCTAAGATCGAAATGGATTACGCACAGCGATCTGGCCAAATTGAGCTATTTAATAGCTTATATCCTCAAGAATCGAATACAACGAGTAATGAAATTAAAATTGAACGAATTCGTAACTTATCAACAAGCACAACACAATCAGATGCTGCTATTTCAATTTTGTACCAAGGCATTGGTAAAGCTCTTGTCGAGTTTGGGTATTTTAATAACTCTGACAGCTATAGCAAATTTATGCTCTTAAGCATCTTAGGTAAAGAATATCTGTTTCAAAATCAACAGCTCTTAAGTTTATTATCAAAACAAATAAATGAAAAAATTATGCCTATAGCATTTGTAAAAGCCAACGAAACCATTAAAACTTTAAAAGTTCTTTCTCAAACGAGCATTGATAGACCGCAAATCAGCATACAAAATATTATTGATTACCCAAAAAACCAAGAGGCCACATCAAATATTCTTAACAAAATCAGAAATTACCAAATAATAGATCAAGATTTTGAACAATATATAAAACGATACACTTTTAATTCTGATTACAGATCTATTGACTTGCTTAACCAAATTATGAAAAGTTTATTCGACTTCATACCCAATAGCACTGATCAAAAAGTTCAAATTGAAAATACTCAAAAAATTATTATGAGTAATATTGAAAGATCACAGCCTAAAATGAATTTAAATTACGATATACAAAAAATAGCAAACCATAATCTAAGCCAAGTCAATTCAACTGAAAATTCTAATGGCGAAAATACTTCTTTATTATTGCAAATTAAATCTAATCAATTAACAAGCTCTTCACTAGAGAAGCCCATAACTATGGAAAAACCATTTGCAACAAAGTGTGACTTAATTACTCATATGTCAATTGAATCAATTAACAAATGGTTGCTTGCACACTACCAAGATAGATTATTAACTGGATGTATACGTTTAATTGATTCTAATGTTTGTTCTACTGAAAATAAAAAGTTTACTGGTGATTCGTTTGTATTTGCAGCACCTCCAAAATTAGAATGGGATGAGTCAAATGATGGCTATATCCTAAATATGCCTAGAATTAATCGTGATTTAAGAGTGTCATCATTTCCAATTACAAGTTGGTTTGGACTAACTAAAGATACTGTAGCCATGCGATTAGGTTTTGTTCCGGAACCTTGTGCGAATGGAGATCTTTGCTTAAAAGCCACAAGTAACTTAGCATTTTTAAAGATCAATAAATCTAGTTTACTGACTGAAGCTGTTGGAATTGTTAAGTTAATGCAAGTACCCTATTTAATTTTTGGCAATGCTTTGGCTTATACAAGTTCTTCAATCGTGCAAAAACAAATCGCAAGCTCTTCTTTTGATTTACCTAAATTCAAGATTGCTGAAATTCGTAATACTCAAGAAACTATTTCAATTTGTACTCAGGTGGAATAACATTATTTTAGACTTACTACTATTTTTTCAATCTCCGCTTTAAGCTCAATATGAGTTACACCTGCTTTTTCATCAAAATTAATTTGAAAAGAAGGAAAAGCTAGTTTTCCGACAATTTGAGCTCCGTGAAATGGCAATCGGCCAGCAGCTGCTTCTAACACTGTTAGACCGCCACGTGGACCCGGTGATGTTGATAATAAAAAGACTTTTTTGCCTTCGAACACTTTAGAATTTTCACGTGACGACCAATCAAAAATATTTTTAAAGGCCGTTGTGTAACTACCATTGTGTTCTGCTAACGAAATAACAATAATGTCAGCAGATTTAATTTTGGCGTTAAAGTTTTTAATTTTTTCTGGTATGCCCGTTTTGCCCTCTTGATCTGTTGAATATATTGAAACCTCATAAGCATTCAGATCGAGTATTTCACTATTGACATTTATTAACTGCGCCACATAAGTTGCTAGTTTTTTGTTAATTGAATTTGAACTTGTTGAAGCTCCGAATGCTAGTACTTTTGACATGTGTAACTCCTTTATCAAAATATTTTTTAAGCCTTAATTAATCTTAAATGTGTGATTTCTGAAATAGTTCCCAACCGCATAGTTGGTCCCCAGTATCCAGTTCCAGTGTTAGTATACAACCACATTCCTTTATGTTTTTCTAAACCTTTTACAAAGGGTTGTACAAATTTAATAACAATATTAAATGGAAAAAACTGACCCGCATGTGTGTGTCCAGAAAGTTGTAAATCAAAAAATTCATGTGCTTGCTTAGCAATATTCGGTTGATGCGCTAGTAAAACCTTAAGATCTACTTCGGGATGATTTTGTAGTGTTTTCTTTAAATCAGGACCAAAACCTACGACTGCACGACCTGCAGGATCAATAACCCCTCCAAATAAAATAGAACCTGAGTTTTTAGTTAAGATCCTATGTTCATTCAACAAGACTTCGATACCCAATTTTTCAAAATGGCGCAACCAAGCATCGCTATCCTTAATATATTCATGATTTCCTGGAACAAATAAAGCTGGTGAATTTTTCGCAAGTAAAGATAGTGGTTCTACACGATCACTATATTTAGAGAAACTTCCATCAGCAATATCACCAGTCAGAACAACAACATCTGCTTTTAGATTTAGAACTTGCTCGACAACATTTTGGACATATTTAATATTAATTGTTGGCCCCGCATGTAAATCACTGATGTGCGCTATTGTGTAACCATGCAACTCTTCAGGTAAATCAGTAAATGGAACATCAACTGAAACAATTTGTGGTCCTTTTTTAGCATTCAAATATCCAATCAACACAAGACCTATAGATAGAACAAAAAATAACAAAGTCACATTTTGCGAAAAAATTAAATATGACCACTCAGGTTTTGTATATAAAAAAAGTAGAGACAAAATAGATCGCGATAATAACAGCACGATTAGCATCGAAACATACACCATATTAAAATAGGCAACATTCCGTACAATTTTTTCCACACGATCAGAGAAAACATCATACCACGCTAACGGATACAACAAGATAGTTCCCAATAGAAATCCTGATATAAACCAAGAGTAATAACCTATTCCAGTTAAGTTAAAACCTAAAAAAGCAAAAACCAAAGAAAACACTGCAACAATGAATAGAAAAAATCGAATCATTTTCTTATCATGATCTCGCACTGATAAGTTGTCATTGAAAACATTCGCCATTGACTGATTGCTGTATATAAAGACAACTGTCAGATACTAAACAAGGATAAAATTCAAGAAAGAAAAAAAAATTTATTTTTGTCTATGAAAGATCAACACTTTTCAATTATTTACGAAGTCTCAGGGTGAGAATATCAGAAAGTCTCAAAATAGACAGTTAAGTCTTTTAAACTTACACCGATAAATTGATTATCTGCTGCTAGTATCTTCGATGAAACGAGGGCTGGTATCAAGAGGTTCGAAACTCTTCGCAGGTAATACTAATGGAGGAACGTGTGACGAATATTTACCGAAGACATTACGTTAGATTGGAATTAATAAATCTTCCTGGAACTGCACCACCTCAATAGAGTGCTTTTAAATTAAACTTCGGAATTTGCAAATGCTCGGTATGACCGGGCATTTTTTATTTTATGGATATCAATGTTCACCATTAGCTTGGTGCATTTTCTTTAAAACCATAGCTATAGTTTCACTATCAACATCGGCGCGCTTCATTAAGGCTCTAACTCGACCAAAATTATCAGAGTCAATAGCTTCAAAAAAATCATCAACTTTGCCAATAGCTGCTAGCTTTTCTAATACTAATGTTCCTTCGAATTCACTTTCGTCCATATTTAACCCTTTCGAAAAAATTTCTGATTCTTAAAAAATCATAAGCTGCTTATTGAGATAAACACAAATACATATCGTTTATTCAATTTACACAAGCAATTTTTGTATTGTCGGTTCTAACCATTTTATAATAGTTCTTACTCGATCTGCCATTAAACGTCTTTCAGAATAGACAATTCTAATTTTAAGAGGTTCTGCTTTTAAGTCTGGTAATATTTCAACTAATTTACCTGAATCTATTAAATTCTTTACGCCATGATATGGAATTTGCGCTATACCTAGTCCTGATACACATGCTGATCGAAACGCATCTGTGTTATTAACTGTGATGACACCATTCATTTTAACTTCGCGATATTCTTTACCATCAAAATATTCGAATCCCCATTTGCGGCCTCCTAATACTTGGCTGTAAAAAACTAATTGATGATGACTTAAATCTTTAATGGATTTAGGAGTTCCGAATTTTTTTAAATACGACGGACTTGCACAATTGACCAACCTGACCTCGCCTAACATTTTCTCTATTGTGCCCGCCTGGCTAATCGGGCCTGTACGAATCGCACAATCAATGCCATTTCGCACTAGATCTATGGTTTGATCTGTGCAACTTATTTCTATTTCAAGTTGTGGATGCTTTGCTAAAATTTCTGATAATTTTGGAATTATACTTCCGCTAGCTAGAGAAGCCGCCATATCTATACGAACTTTTCCCTTAACTTGTTCAGGGCGATGTAAAAACATATTTTGCGCCTCTTCAACATCGTTAATAATTTCTTGGCAACGCTCGAAATATTTTTGTCCTTCATAGGTCAAGCTAACTTGACGAGTGGTTCTTTGCAAAAGTCGAATCGTTAAAGCATTTTCTAATTCTTGAATTGCAGTTGATACAGTTGATCTTGGTATATTCATTTCATCAGCTGCTTTTGTAAAACTTTGAACATTCGCAACTTTAATAAAGATTTTCATCCTATCAATAACGTTCATAACCTGCCCCTTTTTCACTTTAATTTAAGTGATATCAGATATTTAGACAATAATTAATTGTTCGTATTTTCCGAACAGAGTATTAGTTTAATCGATATTGATCAAGATCGTATTTTCATTGAAAATAGACCTATTGGATATCTTGAATTCTAACAAGGAGAACTTATCAAATGAAAATGAGCGGAAACACAATATTAATCACAGGCGGCGGATCAGGCATCGGATTTGAATTAGCAGAAGAGTTCAGAAAACTTGAAAACGAAGTCGTAATAGCCGGTCGATCAATAGAAAAACTAAAGGCAGCTGCAAATAAAGGCTTTAAAACATTTACTGTGGATATGATGCAAACTGAAAGCATTCTTAATTTAGCGAACCAAGTCGTTTCAGCACATGCAAACTTAAATGTTATTATTCACAATGCAGGAGTCATGCGAGCTGAGGATTTAATTAATCACAATAACTCAAATACTCAGGATGAAACTATTTCGACTAATTTACTAGGACCTATGCGCTTAACGGATGCTTTGCTTCCACATTTACTGAAACAAAAAAATGGTGCAATTATGACAGTGACATCTGGTTTGGCTTTTACTCCGCTAGCGCTTTATCCAACTTACTGTGCGGCGAAGGCTGGGTTACATTCATATACTGAAAGTCTTCGTTATCAATTAAAAGATACTGGCATTCAGGTACTTGAACTAGCACCACCTTATGTTCAAACAGAACTCACTGGCAAACATCAGGCTCATGATCCACATGCAATGCCTCTTAAAGAGTTTATTTCTGAAGTTATGAGTTTATTGCAAACTAAGCCAGATGAAAATGAAGTTCTCGTACAACGAGTTCATGCGCTTAGAAATTCTTTTGCTGGCGGTAAAGACACGTATCAAACCTTTTTTAAACAATTTAATGACTTCATGTTTGCGGCTAGAAAATAGCCGTAAACCTTTATCGGCTTGGTCATCATTTTTTTAAAGATCGATCAAAAACAGTTTTAGACCAATCCGCAATGCTTTGGTTCCAGCGACGTGAAATCCAGTAATCAATTTTTTGCGGTTTACCAGATAGAATGTTTCCGCTTTTATCAGTCGATCTTGTAACAGAAACGACTTGTCTTATCCATGGCAGTGGCGGATCAGGCTTTTTCGCCTTTTTAAGAGGTAGTGTTTGAATCAGTTCGTCATTTTTATTATATGTTAAAGCCAAAGTTAGCCTTGAATATGCTGAATCTGCCGAATCCTGATGCCCATAAAACTTCACTCTGTGTTTAAATAATTTTGACATATTATCTACAAATCCGACACAAGATGAAATGCACCATTGATCTAGTAATATTTTAACCTGACCTTTAAATCTGTGAGGTTTAGGTTCAAACAATCCCGTGTCACAAGATTTGTTTTGATCGGCGCAAAATTGTGGAACAGCTGGCAAAAAAGATCCTTCACTTAGCTTTAAGTACTCATCTGTTAATTTTAATTTTTCAAACCAAATTTCTTTTGCTTTTTCACCCCAAAGCAAACTATTAAAAATGTCACTGCGTTCAAATTCTTTTATCTTTTTAAATTGCGTGTATTGCTCTTGATAGGCTTGATGAGTAAATAAGCCATAGTACGGTATTGGGCTTTCACCGCCATAGTTTCCAATCACATCAATAATTAAATCTTTTACTTGATGGCTTTCTTTACGCCAGTAGTTAAACCAAAACAAATCGACTTCAGCATTTAAATTCGTAATAGGATCATCTGGTGCATAGACAAAACTTTTAATTCTTAAAACTAATTTACCTGGATACTCTGCAGATTTATAGGCGCATAAGTTGTGACCTTTATAATCTAATTGAAAATTTGGATATCTGCTTTCTTGTTGCTGACAGTTTTTCTCGTCTTCATTTGGTTGCTTATCTCGCGGAATAATATCTACCTTAACACTGATATTCAGTATTAGATCTTTTCGTTTTACTTGCAAAAAAAGCGATGTATTTCTATTCCAAATTAAAATTTCTTTTTTCAGGTTTGATTCAAGCTCTAAAGCGCATTGTGTGAATGTTGGAAATTTGCAAAATAAAAAATTTTCCTTTTCAAGCTCTACAATTGACTGCCCATTAATTGCGAGAATCTGGTCACCATGGACTAAGTTTGTATTTTTTTCTGGATTAACAATAAAATATGAATATTGAGATGAGTCTTTTACCTGTAAATCTGGACGAATCTCAAAAGGAAATTGAACTGTGCCTTCAGCCTTATCTTGATCAAGCTCTTGTCTAAGATGAACTCTTGCATGTAAATTGGGATAAGTAGCATCTAATCTTTTATAGACTCTACCGAGTTCAAATAACGATTGTGCAGATTGTGCTTCTTCGGCCAGTTTAGATGTTGTAACTCTCCAGCTCTCTGGTCTATTAAATCTTGGAATAAGACCTTCTCCATCAAGACGATTAATTTCAGAGACAAAATTCTCAAACGCCTTTTTCCTAAGTTCTGCATTTGGCAAAGTGATGACTTCATCTGCAAAACATTTTATAGATAAAATTACAATTAAGATTACTATTGATTTTGATTTCAAAAATTTCATATTGAACTGTTTCTCTTTAAATCGCTTTTTCCATCATGAGACCCCTGTTCATGCACAGGATGATCTTTCCAAAAAAAACCCTTTAACTTACATTCTTCATTTCTTTTGGGATGTAATGGGTAAAATATTTTATCTTCTGCATGACCAGAATCACCTACTACAATAGCAACAACATCTTGATCAGTGTTATTGATAAGAGTGTGTGCATGCCCAGTGCCTGGCACAAAGCCAACACAATCTCGTGGTTTTAGTGAATAGAGCTGTCCGTCGATCCATAAGTCTGGATGACCTTCTAAAATCAAAATAAACTCTTCATCGTGCGAGTGAGCGTGGGGCCAACTTGAACGATCACCGGGTCTAAGAATCTCATAGTTTATGCCTATTCGATTTAACCCAAGCTTTCGCCCCATAGCCGCACCAACGCCGAACGTTTCTGTGTCTCCTGGATATGAGAATGATTCTTTCGATATTAATTCGCTTACGTTTTTAATAAACTCTGGCCGTTTAACCACAATATCTCCTAACCTAACAAAACCTCATACATGTATTCATCGAAGTATTCACCGTCAATAAAAGCTGCATTTTTTAAAACACCTATGCGTCTGAATCCAACTTTTTCATAGAGCTGAATACCAGCTTGATTAAAAGTTCTGACATGTAATTCAACTCGTTTTATATTGAGTGCTTTGGCGCTCTCAAGTGCATATTGCATAAGTGCCGTGCCAAGACCAAGATTATGATAATCAGATTCTAGACCCATACCGAGACTGGCATTATGCTTTATAAACTCACCACCGTAACCGAATAGTCCCAGATTACCCACAATTATTTCGCCATCAAAAGCTGATATCATAAATTTTTGATTTGAATTTTTGAAATCAGTTAATATTTCTGTTTCTTTTTCGACCGAAACGGTTTCCCAATGGTTTTTGGGGTGATTCATATTTCGATACGATGTTTGAAAAAGTCTCTTTAAATGACTTAAAAGATTTTCAGCGTCTTGAGGCTCGGGACTTTTTAAAATGAGTTGCTGTCCATTTTTTAGAATAATTTTTTTATTTTCAATAATTGCCATTAAATATTCTTTCTTTCACCAATCACTTTTTCAATATTATAGTATAGGTATGGTTGATGTGGATTATATCAAATTATTTTTGCTGTTGCTCGCGAAACTGTAACCATTTTTCTTTAGTTAATATCCAATTATCTGTCTCTGTAACATTTGGATCAACAAATTTAAACGGTCTTGTTCCAATGAATGTTGCACCAGTTTTTTCCTTAATACGACGAGATCCAATATTTGTCACAGCATTACCAAAATATAGTACGTCAAATCCTAGCTCATTGAACGCATGCTCATTAATTCTATTTGCTACTTCAGTCATATAGCCTTTACCCCAATGTTTTCTAGCAAGCCAAAACCCACGATTGTCGACGGAACTTTCTCTCCAGAGATCAACCCCACCAATTGTTTCGAGTGGTGAGTCTTTTAAAAAAATTCCCCAATGCCAATAATTTTGACCTTGCTTCGAAAGCAGAACTTTATAGTAAAATTCGTGAACTCCATTTTTCGGATATGGCCAAGGCACATTCGTCGCTAAATATCGAATGATTTCATAATCACTAAAATTTTGTTGATAACTAGAAAGATCATCAATTGTAATTGGCCTTAAAATGAGTCGCTCAGTTTCAAGGTTAGGCGGCATTGAAGTATTTTCCATTATCGGCCTTAAATCCATCTTCATCGGAATACAACGAATTGCTGCGCCACCGAGCTCTACAGTCATTTGGGGAGCAGAATCAATAAAGCCCATTTTTTTATAAAAAGTATGCGCTGTAAGAGTTGATTCTAAATTTATAGTTTCGACTTTTTGAAATTTTGCTTCTGTTAGCATTAGCAAAAAAATTTGCTTGCCATAACCTTGCCCTAAAGATTTTTGCGTCAGATATAGACCCATTATATGTGCTAATTTTTGTCCATCTTTTTCATAAACTCGTAGATGACCATAGCCTTCGATTTTATTGTCTAATTCAACAACCCAAACATTTTGATTTTGAATTGCTGATGTTCTTTGGGTTTCATTAAATGGACGCTTGCCCCAGGCATTGATTTCTTCGATAGAATGATCTTTCGAACATATGCTCAGAATAGAAAGCATATGAGCATCATGAATGGCTTTTGCATCTTCAATTTTGGCTTTTCTGATCATATCGCAAAACACCGTTTCTGATTTACAAAAATCAATTATATTTTACTGTCTTAATCCAGCTTAAAACATCTGATCCTAATTTGAAAGCAAGTCCTATTAGAATCAAGCCTGAGATAAAAGAAATTATACGCATAGCGTTTTTGTTATTCAATAGTCGACTACTCATCGAGGCTAGCATCGCAATACCAAAAAACCAAATAGTCGAGAATAACGAAGCGCCGAATCCAAAAATAAATCTATCCATCAATAAATCAAATTTAGAAGAATATCCACCAATCAAGACAACTGTATCTAGATATACATGTGGATTCAGAAGACTAAATCCAAGACTCGTCATAATGGCTTGGCGCGCCGAAACTGTTTGCGCCATCTGCAGTGAGGTGTTAATTCCATTTTTAGATTCTTTAATTTTTATCAATCCGTATACAAATAAAAATCCAACGCCGATAATTCCAAGTATAATTTTAAGAAATGGAAATTGAGTAAAAACTGTGGCCACGCCCAGCACGCCAATAAAAACCAACAGTGTGTCGCAAATGGATGATACAGAGGCCACTAAAAGATGTCTTTGCTGACTGAGACCTGAATTAAGAACAAAAATATTTTGTGCTCCTAAGGCCAATATTAAACTTGCTTGAAGAAAAAACCCTTGTAAAAAAATTTCAGCAACCATCATGGCTTACCTCTCATCAAAACGATAAAAATATTCGGTTTCAATAATACGTCTTCCGATGCGAAGAGCTGTATTTAATGATGATAAGTTTTGATCGTAAATTGTTCCCCATACATAATCGAAGCGGTTTGCCATTTTATTTAAAAAAATACTATGGGCTAGCGGAGCAATTTTTTTTCCTGTCCATCTTTTTGATAAATAGCTTTCAATCATGTAAACGGCCGGTAAACCATAGATCGGACTGCTCGTACCTGCAAATACACCACAAAAGCCTTGTTCATCGCGAGCCACTAATAGCGCCTGATCAGCTGCTGATTCTTGAAACTCATGAAGTTGACCAACCCGAACAAATCCATTAAGTTCATTTTTTTCTTTTAATCGCTCTTGGTATTCAGCGACGTACTGTTGATGCCAGTCAAGATTTTGCGTAAGCGAAAATATAATCTCTGTATTAATCTGCGAATAATATTGTCTGTTGATTTGACCAAAAACAACATGCGACCATTTTTCTAAATTTAAATGTCTGTTCGGTTTATCTTTAAACTTAATACCTAACGGCCGAATGTTTTTAAATTCACTACGCACGATGTGGCTGATTTCGCTCATGACAGCAACAGTCATGTTCAGACTCGAATTAATTTCAATAAAAGGGAATCGGATGTCTAAATTTTTAAACCGTGCTCCTGCTATGAACTCATCACCATTTGCTAGTTTGAGCATACGTTCGGATAAATCTTTTGATTCGCAAGACAAATTTAAACCATTTTTTCTATTTTGACATACTTCTAAATGACTTAGATGAATCAAATCATCAAAATTTTCTGAGACAGAATTTTCAAAGCTCAAACCCTGAGTTATTTCTTCTGGAAGATAACTTTTTAAGTAATTTAAATATTGCTTTTTAAATTGTTCACTGATGAGCAAAAAATACCTCTTTGGTATTTTTAACATAAACTAGGCTTTACACAGAATACAGCACTTTTTCCATGATATGGACTTCGGGATGTTTGGGATTTGCGCCCAAGTTTTTCCAACCGTTTTTGAGATAAAACGCTAGAGCACGATTATTTGTAGGGCTTACGTTTAATCTCGCCTTTTTGCAGCCAAGAGAAATTAAAAAACGTGTGGCATACTGATCTAAATACTGAGATAAGTTTTGGCCTCTGTATTCTGGTGCTAAATAATATAAATTGACCATGCCAGTTTCTGGTTCATTTTTCATTTGGCCAAGTTCCATCTGACCAATGATTTTATCATCTAAATGAATGTGTACTGCTGAGTAAGGATTATTTTTGATTTTATTTAAGAGCCATTCTTTATAATGACTCTCACCACCGTCTCTTTCAAAATAAACTGCCGATCCAAAACTGGCGACATATGAGTCTATACGATACTTAAGACATAGATCCCAATCTTGCTCTAGATTTATTGGTTGAAATTTTGGTTGAGACTTCATGTGGAAATAATTCTCTTTTCAGTTATATCTTAAATGTATAAAAATCATGACAAATATTCATCGTGATAGTTTGACTCTAATTTTGTTCATTTTAAGCACAAGTACTCATTTCTAGGCCTCTGAAATGACATTAAACAGCTGACTACGCCCTGTGAGTTGACTAGATGGATTCATTTCTGTGATCATCAGCAAATTATTTAAAGGATCATCTATGATTAATATTCCTAAATTATTCGGACAAGGATTTGTTTCATCGGCACTGAGAAGCGCTCTTAAGGTTATTCCGAACACTTATGTTTTGAATATCATGCAGGGTCCTTTAAAAGGTTCTAAGTGGATCAAAGGAGCTGGAGTTAATGGTTATTGGCTTGGAAGCTACGAAATTGATCACCAAAAAACATTTCAATCCAAAATCAAAGAAACGAGTACTTTTTATGATATTGGATCACATGTTGGATTTTTTACTTTACTCGCTTCGAAATGTGTAGGCCCCCGCGGACAAGTCTATGCGTTTGAACCAAATCCTCGAAATATTTATTTTTTAAAAGAACACCTTAGACTTAACAAAACCCAAAATGTGACATTAATTGAAAAAGCCATTTCAAATGAAACTGGAGTATTAAATTTTTCTGATGATTTAGGTTCTTCGATGGGTAAGCTCGATAAAAATGGAACAACAAAAGTTGAAGTGACAACCATCGATACGCTTGTTGCTCAAGGCTTAAAGCCACCTCAATTTATGAAAATTGATGTTGAGGGCTTGCAAGATCAAGTTATACTCGGAGCTTTAGAAACAATTAAAAAATACAAACCACAAATCATCGTTGAAGCTGATTGTCGCCCAAGTGATCCTCAAAATTTTTATAGTTTGCTGTCGCCTCTTGGTTATAAAATAATTTGTCTAACTGGACCAGAACTTGAATGCGCTGGCGATTTTTACTGTTATTGTGATTAGGTCAATACGATCAACGTTGTTTTTTAATCGTATGTTGATTGTTTAAATTGTTATTCTGCTCGAGCAAATCAGTAAAAATATCAGTTTCGCTGAAATCTATTTGGAGCTAGGTATTATACTTTCCAACAGTTGCACCAATCCAGTCTTTTAGTTTTAAATGCAAATCTTCCGGATCTTTCCACTCACGATACATGATTTGCTGAATATCAAAGTGAACTTTTTTACTTTCCGATTCGTTACCGTTCGCAAAACCTTTTTTGAGTACATGAAATACCGGAATATCAAGTCCTCTCGCGAGACCTGCTTCGTAATAAACACCTCTATTGTTGTAAGTTAGCTCAGCTATGACAAATCGAGCGCTTTTGATTTCAGAGACAATTTTGTCAGTGATATTGCCGGTGTGGTTTTGTGAAACGACATCAGCTTCATAACCTAAATCCTTACACGCTAGTCGAATTTTTTCGATAGCTTCAACACGCAAATTATCGTCTATTGGCCATGAAAACTGAGTAGCTATGAATACTTTATTTGTAGTCACTCTCTGATGCAACTTACGAATTTTTTCCCAACCAGAAACCGTCATCTGAATGGGAAGAGAAAAAATCTGCTTCTCAATTTCAGAAGTTTCATTCAGATTATTTGGCAAAATCATTTTAATGTACCCAGAGTCTTTTAAATAGCTCAACACCTGAAACAATTCTGATGCGTCTATAATTCTAGCCCAAACTTGATCTTGAAAGTTTATTTGAAAACTAGAGTACGCCCCACTATCGCCAAGACGTTTCGCAAATGATTCCAGCAGCACTATCGGCTTTTCAGAGTGATCTACATATTCTTCTCTTGCGTCTTCAATGGCGCAAACTATTCTTTGTAGTTTGCCATACTCTTCTCTGCTTTCTTGAAAAAATTTTGTTAAATTTTCAACTTTGGCTCTTTTTGTCCACACCGGAACAACTGTTTTATTTTTATTTTCACGAATTATTTGAAGTGTTCGTCTTGCACAGTTTGAATTGAATTGATTTATTTTTTCACCAAAATTTATTTGATCGTATAAGTAGCCGTAAACACCACCCACGGCCTCACTATCAACATGTGTTATTCCAGTACTTATATTTGATTCAAACTCTGCTTGATGATCAGATAACTTGCATGCATCTTTTTTAGTAGACATTGTTAATTCCTATTTTTCTAATCCATGCCTTACATCGCAGAACAAATTTCGACGAGCAAGCCATTGCAGTCACGCACGTAACTAACGACCTGACCCCATGGCTTTTCAGCTGGATTGCTAACTGGTTTTGCACCAGCCTTAACAGCCTTTGCAAATGCCTTTTTTACATCCGTCGCTACCAAGCCGATTTCGATTCCAGCAGCTTTTGCTTTCAAAGAAAGTTTGTTATATTTAAAACCGTGAGATTTTGCGGTTTCGTGATGTACAAATCCAAGCTTAGTTTCACCAGTGATCATTTCACCATATTGTTTGCTTTCATGCAAAAAACCTCGCTTTAATCCAAAGGCTTTTTCATAAAATTTCATCGTGGCAACAACATCATCTACATAAATTAAAGTATAACCAAGTTTCACTTGTACAAATCCTCAAGTTGATTGAAAGCCATACCCCAGCCTTCTTGAAAACCCATTTGTTCATGCTTTTTACGGCCTTCTTCATCAGCATGTGCTACAACGGCTCGATACAAAGTTCCTGTGCTGGTTTTTGTAAATAACAGTGTACCCACAAAACTAAAGCCCATCGGGCTTGGTGGCACTGGTCTAAATCCTTTAGTCATCATACCAGTCCAAACCAATTTTTCGTCTTGAATAACTTCAAGGTAACAACCATGATTTTCTGAATGTTCGCCGTTCGGGCCTTGCATAACAGTGTAAAATTCACCGCCTGGTTTCAGTTCAATTCGACTATCTGTCACTTTCCAAGGGCGAGGACAAAACCACTTCATTAAGGTTTCAGGATGAGTCCATCCTTGCCAAATCTGTGATGGCGTTAAGCTAGTATTTCGTTCGAATACCAAATCAAGTTTAGGATCGATTTTAAATTCACATATCATGAGTAGCTCCTTAGTCTACCGTAGATTTATCTCTACAATAGCACTCTAAATGCTTGCGCTTAATGTTGTTTTTGAAGTGATCCACTACGAACCGAGTAGAACCGTAGAACCAAAAATTGGTGGAGGTGCCGGGAGTTGAACCCGGGTCCGCAAGAGATCCACAGAAAGGCGCTACATACTTAGTTTGTATTTTATTAAACCCTTAAGACCTCTACAAACAAAGTTCAAAAGAGAAATCCCCTGGGTAACTATTAAGTGCTGACTCCAGAGAAACCAGTCAGCACCGAGACGGCATTATCGTCGGACTTAACATCGACACCGTCGATCAGTGTTAAGCCCGTAGCAGAACTAAGCTGCTAAAGCGTAGTCGTTGTTTGCAACTAATAATTGCACGTTTTTAACGAGGTCCACATGCGCCCCGGTATGCTCCCTTTGCTTCAGCACCCACGTCGAAGCCAGTACACCCCCAACTTCTAAAAACGTTTCGTACACGAAAACAAATTCGTTTAATTATTATATCTGATTTCTTAAAATCCACAAAAGACGAAATCACAAATCATCCAAAAATCACCAACATCCAGACAATTCACTTCAGTCATTGCGACAAAAAACACCACACTTTACACACCACTAAATAGCCCCCTAAAACTGGACCATAGTCCTATATGTTGATATAGAAAAAACACTCTATTTTTATCATTTAATTTCACTTTTTAACTATTTTTTGTGACATTTTGCTTAGGTTGCTTTCTGTCACTGAACATATATGCTGTGCATTAAATAAGCTGCTAAATTATGCAACTATGGCTATACCCTTATTTTTCATAGTAAGTTATCAACCGAATCCACAGACTTATCCACAATCCAGGGGATTTTCCAGTGTCAAATTGACCTAAAAATGACGTTTAAGAAAATTTAAGATTTATTTTCTATGTATTAAACATTAAGCAAACCTGTTAAAAAACAGAAAAATACTGTACAGATTTTTTCACAAAAAAAATCCATTTTACGTTCAGTTTTTTAAAACTTTCATAAAATGGATGCTTAAAAATTGGATTTTTTAGAGGCCTAAAACAGAACTAATTCAGCTCTGTTTTTTTCGATGCGTTACTCACAGGAAACAACTGCAAATTCAACTGATACACGCGATCACCTTTTTGATTCATGCGCGCAATCGAGTTTTCTTTGTGTAAGCCCTTGCGTAACTGTCTAAGTTTAAATTTTAAATCTTCAAACTCTGTCTGTGTTAACGATAACGTTAACGAACCAAACTCACGCTCTGTTGCGTTGTCTTGATACAGCGACTCTAAACCTAAATACATCAATTGCATTTGCAACTGACGAATAAGTGCTGGTGGGATTTCTTCAGGAGCCTCTGTCGGTTTACCTTTGCTGATTAAGCCCGTTGCGGGATCTTTTTGTAACTCGCCACTCATGATCAAGTTTTTCAAAGCCTGATCAATTTCTGATTCAGAAGCTTTACCACGCAAAAGTTCTTTCAACTTAGCTGTTTCAAAAACCACACCCTCTTGATCAACAAGCGCATAAATAATCCAACCAATCCAGTTCGGGACTTTTTCAAAAACACGGCGATCAAATTCACCTAATTTTAATTTTTGAGTGACACGATATTCAGATAATTGCTTTAAAGCGTAGTTGCGATCAGCTGGGTCTTCTGATTGGTTAAATACAACCAAAAGTTTAAACTCATCTGATTGCGCTTTATTCAAACCGCAGGCTTTAGCGAATTTAGCCACCATATCCATAGATAGATTGCGTTTGCCTTCGATAATCATTTTTAAATAATTCGGCGACTTAATATCCGCTGCAGCCGAGAAAATGGCGTAGTTATAAGGTCTTAAAGAACGCTTTGTTGATTCTTTTTTAAAGCGATAAAAATCAGCTAGAAAAATACGAAAATCCATATAATCAGACAATGCTGGTTGCACAGCCGAAGTGTTTGATTTTTCAAGATTTTGAATTAACTGAGTCTCTTGAGTTTCCATATTTTCCTCCGAAAAAAAGCGCCTCATAAATTCATCGCATGAGGCGCCTGTTTTGACAATAAATTTAGTCAACTATTTATGTAAGAGTGTTTCCCTTGAACGTGTCGAGTCGCAAACTTATCAAAATAAAAACATTCAATAATTAATATCGACTTAAAACAATCGAAACACGCTCGATCGTCATATTTCCACGAGTATTCAACACTAAACTACTTGCCGCACCGCCAATGTCGGGATTGTTCAAGCGAATTTCTTGTGTCTGCGAATAACCACCACTGAATTGTAATGTGCCCACATTAAAACTGTTCATGAGTAAATCTGCTAGTGCAACATTATATTGTGCTGACGCCGTTACACGAATACTTTGAATGCGACGACCACTGTATCTGTACATATCAATGTACTGAGTTAAATCTAAACGATCGTTACCGTACATCGAACGATAAATACCTAAATCAATAACTTCAGATCCATGACCTGGATACCCTGGCTGATGGCCATCACCCGGATATTGCGGAGGATTCGGTTGGTGTGGGGGTGGATAATTTGGATCTTGTGGAGCCGGAAATTGCGGAGGCATTGGCTCATCATGATGAGGAGGATGATAATCACCACCGCCCGAACCATCTGACACAAGCTCAATTTGAATATCATCTATAATTGTTGAACCATCTATTGTCAGTGTTAATTCACGATTGCTTGATCCAAGCAATAATCTTTCACTTGGAACTAAATCAATATGGTAACCTGGATTAACTTCTGTTGCGATAATGCGACCACCCACAACAAGTCGTGCAACCGTTTGTGAATTACTATTTGGACGCGTGTTCGCACGAACAGCCACAACACGATAATTAGAATACTCTGATCCAATGCCAGCAAGCTGTCTTAAGCGTAATCTTTCATTACGAACCGATCGACCGATATAAACTTGTTTGACTTCTGACCTGCCATAGCCCGGACCTTGGTCTGAACAATTTGGATCATAGGGGTTATCGCATGGTCGAACCCAGCCACCATTATCGTCGGCTGGACCAATACCAAAGCCATCACCCGAGTGCGCAATTGACACCGAGCCAACCACTGAAATTGTTGAAATTGCTAAAAGAATAGTCTTTTTAAGTGTGTTTGATATCATTTTTCCCCCTAAACGATTCACGGGGAATTAAAAAGCAAATCACAGGCCTAAAAAAACAGGGTCAAGTTTGCCCTGTTTTTTAAACTGCGATTAATTATAAGAACTTGCAAATAGTAAACCTAAAGTTTTTATTCACCAAAACTAGAAAGCTTTAAGTGTTTTTTCAAATTCTTGAATATCACCAACAGACATTGTGGCTTTATTCATTTTCGAAACAGTCATCCAAATCAAAGATTTTTGCGCATCGTTAGCAGAATCTGAAACATCCATTTTTAAACGAATATCGCCCAGACCATTGTTACGCTCTAGACGAACACTTTTAATTGTATCGCTTAATTTTGTTGAATACGTTGCTGCCAATTTTTTTAAATCATAACTTTGTGACAAATCTGCAATTTTTTGAACGGCTACATCAACTGATGAGCCTTTTTCTTTTGCTAACAATGGAACACTTAATCCCACTAATTGTTTATCATCAGTCACAAGTAAAACACCCATTCCTGATCGGCCGTTAACAACTTCAAAAGAAGATACTTGCACGTAACTAATCGCTTGAGTTGTTCCTTGAACGTTATCAACAGTGTTGTTGACGTATGTTTGCCATAAAGCAAAAGCTTTTGATGTGTTCGTCGAAGGCATATGAAACAAACGACTTGCATATGAACTTCTGAAAATCACACGCGCATATGCACCTGATAATTTAATTTTAGCATAAGCGTTTTCACAACCACCGTCAGTATCAGTGCATTTTAAAAATCCACCTTGGTATTCTAAATCACCCGTTTTTGAAACAAGTGTTAACTTTAAACGATTGTCTTCTTGCGAAGCTTTCATCACATAAGTTTTTAATTTACCAAACTCATCAACCGTTAATTGCAACTGAATTGAATTATCCACCAATTGACGTTTTAGCTGTGCTACAACTATCCCCTTAGCTAAGTTCATATTCATTTGTTTTTGTTCAGCATTAACTTTGTTATTATATGATTTAAATTCAGACATCAAACCGTCATCACCAGAGCTTGTGTAAAACAAACCCTCTGAAGATTGACCACCGGTTTTAGCGGTCTCATCACTATCGGAAAAATTCACATGCATAGCTCTTTGAATACCATCATCAGACATTTTGACTTTAGGATTTAATACATTTGATGAGCCTGTTTGATTTTCTTCATCAGAGTCATATGAAGTTTCCCAACCATTTGAGTTTTTAGGTTTGTTGGCAGTGCCTGGTTGTGCTTGACCTTGTTGGCCATTTATTTTTTGATCAATATCTGTTGGAAAATCATTTTGCGGATTCTGTTCACCACCACGATCAACATTACGATTTTGATTCGACGGCTGTCCTGCAGGAGTTGGCACTGGCGCTTGTTGCGCAGTCACTGGGTTTTGAGTAGTCGGTTGTGATGTCTGGGGTGCACCACCACCAACAGTCACGGGTTTAGAGTCTTTACTAGATCCACAACCTACAACTGACACAACCGATAGTACTAAAATAATATTTTTTCTTGTTAACATTTTGGCCTCCACACCCATGACGGACCGATTAAAACTTTTATGAGCATCTCATATCAAAGCAAGCCAAAGACCAATTTTACTTGGCTTCAGATCGAATATAACGATATTATGAGCCAGTTTTGATAAGACCAGTTTGAAATTAGTTCAAGGATGCCATAAACAATGACAGCAAAGCATGATCAGTTTTTTAATCTAAACCCTGATGCGATTATGGCCGCAGTTGATCTTTATGGATTAAACCCAACAGGTGAAATCCATCAATTAAACTCGTATGAAAACCGCGTTTTTGAAATTAAATTAGAATCTGAACAACCAGTTATCGCTAAGTTTTTTAGACCTGGTCGCTGGTCAAAAGAAACCATTTTAGATGAACACGAATTCTGTCTTGATTTAAAATCTGATGGTCTTTCAGTCGGTTTACCAATCATCAATCAAAAAACACAAACCAGCGTGCTTGAGCAAAACGGAATCTTTTTCTGCTTATATGAAAAAGTTCGCGGTCGCATGATGCAAGAAATTCTCATCAACCAATTTGAAAAAATGGGTTCACTCGTCGCACAGTTACATAACACCGGTGAAAAAAAAGAAGCTTTCAATCGTCATTTTTTTGGTCCAACACAAGATCAAAAATGGAGCGTGCTTGATCAGCTTTATGAAGTTGTCTCACCTGAAGTTCGTCAAGATTATTTTGATGTCGCTGAATTTGTATTTAACGAACTTGATGAGCGCTTAGAGCCACAAAATTTTATTCGTATTCATGGTGATTTACACCGTGGTAATTTGCTCGATAATGGCCACAACGACATTACTTTAGTGGATTTTGATGATTTTATTAATGGCCCAGTTGTTCAAGATTTATGGATGATCTTTCCGGATGAGAAATTCTCAGATACAAAAGAATTTGAGCTGTTTCTAAAAGGCTATGAAACATTACGACGATTTGATGAGAAACAGTTAGAAATTATTCCGCTGTTACGTTGTTACCGTGTTATTAACTATGCGGGATGGATTTTAAATCGCTGGAATGATCCAAGCTTTCCGAAAATATTTCCTGAGTTTAATACATACAGATACTGGGCTGAAGAAACAGATTCACTTAGAAAAATTGCAAACCAGTTTTAAGTAGAAGTGCGTATAAATAAAAAAACCAGAGGATTAAAACTCTGGTTTATCTAAGTCGTTATAATTTGGAAATTTTTAATTATTTTTTTGCGTCTTTTAACCAAGTCACTTTAATAACTTCGCCAGTTTTCAAATATAAAAGACCTACGATTTTATTTTTTCCTGAAACTAAATCTTTTTCAACTTTTTGTTTAGGATCGTATTCAATCTTAACAACCGAATCTAATAAGTTCTTATCGACTATTCTTGATGTCTCTAGAGTCAAAACTGTATCGCCCTCTAAAATAATTTTTTGAGTTCTTGTTTGGCTATCATAAACAATACTCACAAATCTTAGAGATTCTGACACGCCATTACTTCCTACGATTTTTGCTTTTAATGCTTGAATATCTTTTTCGTTTAAAACAACTTTTGTATCAGTTGATTTTTCGTCTGTTTTCGCAGCAGGAGTACTTAATGTCGTAGACATTTTCATACCCGTTTGATCATCAACTACAGTATTTGATTCTGCACCTGACGCAGCAGTTGCGGGTGCGCCAGCTGCTTGGGCAGGCTTTGCTGCAGCTGCTGGTTTAGATCCGTCTTTTAAATCTTTATCTTCGATAATTAACGCTGATTGTTCTTCTTTAGTCGCTCTGCTAACCAAATATTTCTTTTTGTCTTTTTCTTCGATTGTAACAACTGAACCTGCTTTACCTTCAGTTGCTTTTTGCAAGCCATTCATTTTACCAGACTCGATACGAACAGTTTTACCATCACTTAATTCAATGATTTGATACTTCATACCTTCGGCTTTGATATCTTTAACTGTTAATGATTCAGTCGCAGTTTTTTGGTCAGCGGCTTGTACTGCAGATTTTTGAACTACAGTTGTTGTTTCTGATGCTGCTTTTGCTTTTTGGACTTCTTTTGCTGCTTGTGCGTCTTTTTCTCTTCTTGCTTCTTCAGCAGCTTTTTGTTTGTCTGCGTTACGTTGATCTTCAGTACGAGTATCTGACTTTAAGACTTTACCCAAGACTTGTTTAATTTTTTGTGCTGTCATTTTTTCTTTTTTAACGTTTACACACACCAAGTAATTAAGGTCGCCAGCATTATCGCCAGCATTTATACGAGAGAATGTTAATACAACACTGCCAACTTTATCTGATTTAATATTTTCATAGTTTTCAGGTACTTCTCTTTCATAAGAACCATCTGGATTTTTAGCGTTTTCATCAACTGAAACTAGTTGAAACTCTGCCGTTTTTGATTCAGCAACATCCATTTCTTTATCCATAGAACACACTGTTGTGCCATCTTTAACAAGTTTTTCGAGTTCTGTTTTACTTGTTTTAATTTCACCCATGTCTAAAAAAGCTTTCCACTGAACGCCACCAGATGTCATCAGCGCGCGACCTTCTTTTGATAAAACTAGAGTTTCTCTTTTAAACTTTTCTATAGCTCTAGCTTCGCCTTCTTCAGTTGATCGTTTTTGATCTTGTCTAGATAGATCATTTTCTTGTCCCGTTAAATTTTTAAGATATGTTCCATTTTTTTCACAGTCTCTTTGCGCGGAATCTTTAACAAGCAATGGATTCGTTTTATTTTCTGAGTCTTTGCAACCTGCGCCGTTAACTGATTTAAGCTTTTCGATATATGTTCCGCAGCTATCCACAATTGTTTTAGAATCCGCAGTTAATTGTGCTTTTTCACTTTCAGATAAATCAGCAATTTTTTTGTTCATAAATTGACTATTGAATTGAGTCATTTTACTAAATAAGTCTTTTCTTAAGTTTTTAATCTCAACTGAGCATTCTTCAGTAATTTTTAAATCTGCAGCCGTTTTGGCTGCTTGAGCTTCCGAATCTGGAGCACCCACACCACCATTTGTTGTTGTTGCAGTTCGTTTGGATGGAGTTTTTTGACAGTTAACAATCATTGATGTCGAAGCAACCAGCGCTAAAACTAATGGTAATGATCTTTTTCTCATGGGCTCTCCTTTTAATATTAAAATAAACCTCTACAAAAATATTTATATTCAAATTTGAGTCCATGTTTTAATTTGAGACGATTCGTCTGCAATTAATGTCTCAATTTTAGAAATTAAATTTAAAATTTATAAAAGTGTTTTTAAAAAAGTCGATTCCTCGTTTTTAGCTGTCAAAGTCTTAGTCATGCTCATGACAATTACGCACTCAACAGAACTCTTTTTGCTATTGGCCTGTATTAATGCTTGTTTATATTGGCCTGATCATTGCTTAGGTTTTTAATGAACAATTATATAAGGAGATTTTTATGAAAAAAATTTTTATCACTTCACTTGTTTTATTATTTTCTGCACAGTCATTTGCTAGTTTAAAACTGACCAACGCTGAAGCTGGATTGGTCTATGCTTTTGTTAATACATTATCGAAAGAACTTCAGAATGCTGGTAAAGGAGTGTTTATCAACTCAGCATTAGTTAGTTGCACTAAACACGAGTCAAACGAACAGTTTTTTTGTATGTCTGGCATTGGTGGATTAACTGGTGATATCGCTAAGAAACTTTATAATTCAATGTCTGAATCTACAGAACAAAACATAGATGGTCTAATTACGAGAGAAGGCGATATCACTTGTTCTTCTTTAGCAAAAGAAGCACAAGCCGAAGCTTACAAATGTGATTCGCTCTAAAAAGTTTATCTTATAGACAGAGGCTTAGAGATTCAGTTTCTGTCTATAACAAACGGAGAGAATTTGTGACTAAATTTAAAACCGCAGCAATTTTTTTAATTATCAGTACAGCATTTTGTGCAACTCAGGCTCAAAATCTATGCTCTAATTTATTTAATAATCAATCCTCAATCTTGCTAAATAACAAACAGCTAGATGTCGTTAAGCAAATACAGCAATTTTCTGAATCAACAAATCCTAAAACAAAATCAACAATTCAATCTCGTCACTTAATTCAAATTTTGAATATAGCAACGAATCGGGCAAACACTCTTGCTAAAAACCGAACGCCGTCAGAGCAATTTTTCATACAGAATTACTTATCATCACTTACAAGAGCTCTACATATGAATATAGATAATCATAGCGCATATGGAGACTTTGCTCTCGACTTTGCTTATGATATATCTCGCCTTATTACAGCTTTGCAATTACCGGCAAAGCTAAGCTCTAATTCCGACCAACCAATCATTAATCTTGCAAGCATAAGAAGATATTTTTTATCTACTCCACAAGAATGGGCTGCTGTTAATACAAACTCTACGCTTGAACAACTTTTAAGTGCGCAATTAACTATGCACTCTGCTCAGTATCGTCAGAAAATTTCAAATAAATCTAAAAGTGATTTAGAATTGTTTGTAACTGCTGAACCTTTTCAAATTGATTCATTTAATGTTTTAAGTAGTACTCATATTCAACTGATTAATGTTGTCTTTGCTAATACAAAGTTTGACAGTGTCATTGATTCTCCGGTGAATTTTTTAAACCACGATGTTTATGCCCATCGACCAAGTCAGCTCACAGCTCACGATAAAAAAACATTAGATTTGTTTATTTCACATTATTTAGCCAAGCAAAATGATTTATCTCTTAAAGAACTTAAAATGCTATCTGTTGTACTCTTTCAGATTGAACATGAAAACAATGATTTAATCCAAGTTATAAACACGATAGCTAAAAACAAATGGACTGAGCACGAAACTTATCAGTTTTTAGCTCAAAGCTTGGTTATCCATGAAAAGTCACAAGATTATACAATGCTCATTGCTAGAATTGAAAACCAGTTTTATGGAGACTATTTAAATGACTCAGTTGATATCCAATCACGTCAAGAAATCCGCAAATTGACTCAGGTAGCCCTCAAACATTTAGCTAAAATTATTTCTGCAACACTCGCAAGTGCAAATTAATTTTGCTCTTTGCAGTTCTTTCTTTATGTCTGCGTGCGTTATTCACTGAATTCACAGGTTATTTCATATACACACAACAATGGCTGGGTCCCATACGGTAGACTTTGCAGTGAATTCCGCTAGGTCCGGAAGGAAGCAACGGTGTCTGTAGAGCTAGGCGATGTGGGGTGCTCAGCCACTTTTTTTGTACACTTTATCGTATATTCTTTTGTGGTGGGTTCATGTCGTATCAAGTTTTGGCTCGCAAATACAGACCTCAATCCTTCGATCAAATGATCGGCCAAAATCATATTTCGCAAACACTGACAAACGCCTTAAAAAACGATCGCATACCACATGCACTCTTATTCACTGGTTTACGCGGAACAGGTAAAACATCGTCAGCTCGTATTTTAGCAAAAACTTTGCGTTGCCAAAGTCCTGTTAATTTTAGCCCTTGTAACAAATGTCAAAGCTGTATCGAAATCACTCAAGGCTCTGCTGTTGATGTGATCGAAATCGATGGGGCCTCAAATAACGGTGTCGATGCAATTCGTGATTTACGCGATAGCGTCATGTTTATGCCCACTTCTGGTCGATACAAAATATTTATTATCGACGAAGTTCACATGCTATCAACGAGTGCGTTTAATGCTTTACTTAAAACTTTAGAAGAACCACCAGCGCATGTGATTTTTATGATGGCCACAACTGAGGTTCATAAAATTCCACAGACTATCTTGTCGCGCTGTCAGCGCTTTGATTTACGCCGTATTCCTTTAAAACAAATCACAACTCATTTGAAAAAAATATGTGATCTTGAAAACATCCCCGCTGAAGAAAAAGCTCTCTGGTTAATAGCCAAACAAGGCGATGGGTCAGCTCGTGACAGTTTAAGTTTACTTGATCAAGTTATTAATTTTTCGTCTGGTCAACTAACCGAAGTTAACGTGAGTTCTGTATTAGGTTTAACAGATCGATCTTTAATGTTTGAAATTTTTGATCATCTCATGAAACGTGATGCGCAAAAAACTATAATCGCTTTAGAAAAAGCTCACCAAATCGGAGTTAATGCAGGCTTATTTTTTGAAGAGCTTTTACAGCTGATTCGTCATGCTATTTTGCTTAAGACAGCTCCTGAAAATGACACTTTGATTGATTTACCCCTAGAAGAAATCCAATTACTCAAATCGATGGGACAAAGCCAATCAGATTCTGAATTACACATGTTGTTTGATATGGCCTTAAAAGGTCTAACTGACATCAGCAGAGCAAGTGATCCTTATTTAGTTTTTGAAGTTTGTTTATTGCGTTTAGCACAAGCTCCTCGTGTAATTGATATTCAAAATTTAAAATTCCAATCAGGCACAACCGAGGTTCGACCAACCCCAAAGGCTGATGGGGGATCAGTTGCAGCAGCTGTGCCCCCAAACAGGACACAGAACTTCTCAGCAACAACTCACTCAACAATCAATCAGTCGCCGGCCGCACCCCCTGTGGTTAAAGCAGAGCCCATCAAACCAACCCTAAATACTGAGGGTTGGATCAAGTTTGTTCATTATTTAAAACAGCAAAATGCCTTTTTAGCTGCAAAATTGGATAACATTATTTTTGCTGGCTTAAATGAAAAGCACTTCACTTTGGAAGCAGCAGCTCAGTTTAGCTTTCTAGCTGACCAATTGAACCACGCAGAAACTCATGAAAAACTGCAAGGTTTTATTGATTCATTCTTTGGCACAGGCTACACTTTTAAAGTTGTTAAGGCGAAAGTCGCTTCGGGTGATTCAGCTGTGAGTTTACATCTGAAACAAGAAAAAGAATCCGAAGAAAAATTAAAAAGCGAGATCTTAAAAGACCCACGTGTTCAAGAAGCACAAAAAGTCTTTAAAGCTCAAGCTAAACTGGTCGCGAAAAACACAAAATCATAATTTGATTTTAATGTTTACCGACTGTGATTTAAAAAATAAGGAGTTTACTATGAAAGGTTTTGGCGGCGGCGGATTAGGCGGAATGGCTAACTTGATGAAACAAGCTAACCAAATGCAAATGAAAATGAAAAAGCTTCAAGAAGAACTTGCAACTCGTGAGTTTACTGGAACTTCTGGTGGCGGCGCAGTCACTGCAAAAGTGAACGGTGAAAACAAAGTTTTAGCTTTAACAATTAATCCTGAAGTTATGAAATCTGGCGATGTTGAAATGTTACAAGATCTTGTTACATCTGCAGTTAACGATGCTTTGAAAACAGCCAAGGACGAATCTTCAAAAGAAATGTCTAAAATCACTGGCGGAATGAATATCCCAGGAATGTTCTAATACATGTTGCACATACCAGCCTTAGAAAAACTAGTTCATGAGTTGAGTCGTTTACCCGGTATCGGGCCCAAAACAGCTCAAAGGCTGGCTTATTACATTTTAAAATCTAAAGACGCATATCCTGAAAAACTTTCTGAAGCTTTACTACGTGTGCAAACAGAAGTTCACACCTGCCCTGAGTGTTTTAATTATACAGATCGTGAACTGTGCAAATTTTGTGAAGATCCTCATCGTCAGTCTGAGTCTATTTGTTTAGTTGAAGAGCCCTCTGACATAGTTCGCATTGAATCATCGGGTGCTTTCCGTGGGCGTTACCATGTTTTACACGGAGTTATTTCTCCGTTAGAGGGCATCACCGCTAAAGATTTAAAAATTCAAGAGCTTGTCGCTAAAATCGATAAGGGTTTAAACGATGACGGTCCAACGATAAAAGAAATTATTTTAGCTTTAGATGCTGATATCGAAGGTGATACAACGGCTTTGTATTTAGCTAAAGCTTTACAAGGTAAAAACGTGAAAATTTCACGTATCGCTCATGGTATACCAATAGGATCTGATATTGATTTTATTGATGATCGCACAATGGGACGCGCTTTAGAAAATAGGGTGCAACTCTAAATGTCATTATTTAATTACAACGCCAAAGAAATTCACTGCAAAATTGTTTATTACGGCCCATCGTTGGGTGGTAAAACAACAAACATTCAGTGGATGTATCAAAGTTTGGCTCAAGATCAAAAATCAAAATTAGTCGCCTTAAATACTGAAATTGAAAGAACTCTTTTGTTTGATTTCTTGCCTTTAGATATTGGTGAAATTCGTGGTTTTAAAACACGTTTTCATATTTACAGCGTTCCGGGGCAGATCGTATACGATGCGACTCGTAAGCTGATCTTACAAGGCATCGATGGCATTATTTTCGTAGCGGATTCGCAAGCTGATCGCTTAGATGAAAACTTGCAAGCCCTCGATAATTTAGAAAAAAACCTTAAACAACAAGGCTATGACATCAAGGATATCCCAATTTTATTGCAGTATAACAAACGCGATTTACCAACAGCATTACCTATTTCTGAGCTTAGAAAGCATTTAAACCGTTATAATGCTCAAGAAATCGAAGCCTGTGCATTTGAAGGCAAAGGCGTATTAGAAAGCTTTAAATTAATGTCAAAATCGATTATACAAGTCCTTAAAGGTGGAGCGACAGTTTAATCCCGCACACCTTAATGGGTATACACGTGCAGCAAAATTCTCAATCAAACACACACGATCAAAAACTTGTTTCTGAAATTGCTCGTCTTAAAAAAGAAAAAGATGTGGCTTTACTCGCTCACTACTACGAAACAGGTGATATTCAAGACATCGCTGATTACGTTGGTGATTCATTTTATTTAGCTAAAATGGGACAGCAAGTTGCAAATAAAAATATTCTTTTAGCTGGCGTGGTTTTCATGGGCGAAAGCGTGAAAATTCTAAACCCAGAAAAAACTGTTTTAGTTCCGGATCTAAAAGCGAGCTGTTCATTAGTAGAAGGTGCCCCGTACGATCAGTACTTAGCTTGGCGTAAACAATACCCAGACGCTATTTGTGTGACATACATCAACTCAAGCGCTGAAGTAAAATCCATATCAGATGTCATCATCACATCAAGTAATGCGGCTCAAATTGTTGAATCGATTCCGAAAGATCGCCGTATTTTGTTTGGCCCAGATCAGCACTTAGGTAAATGGCTCAGTAAAAAATTAGGTCGAGAATTCATTTTATGGAACGGAGCTTGCGAAGTTCACGTACTATTTAATGCGACTCGATTAAAAAAAATCATTGATGAAAACCCAGATGCTTTAGTGATTGCTCATCCAGAATGTGATGATGCGATTTTAAAATATGCCTCTGTCATTGGATCAACTTCAAGATTACTTGAAGAAGTTCAAAAAAATACAAATTTTAAAAAATTCATCGTGGCCACAGAAACAGGTATTTTTCATCAAATGAAAAAACTAAGACCAGACGCTGAACTGATTCAAGCTCCGGTTGTTGATGAAAACTGTGCTTGCAATGATTGTCCTTACATGAAACTCAATAATTTAGAAAAAATTTATCAAGCTTTATTGAACTTTAAACCCGCAGTTCAACTTGATGAAAAATTGAGACTTAAAGCTCATGCCTCACTTGATCGCATGATGAAAATCACAAGCAATCAGCCCGTCACATGGCCTGAAAAGTTCGAAGGTTAATTATGGATCAACACGCTGCTCTTAGCCAACTTGATCGTTTGTTTTGTCATGTCATCAATCAAGAACTCGCACAAAATCTGTTCGACCATCAAGTCGATCGTGTTGATTTGCAACTTGTTGCACAACCTAGTTTTGGCTCTCAGCATGAACAGCATCGATTAAACATTCGCGAACACATTGTTCACAAAAATGAAAAAAATTTAAAGCACCGTGATAAAGTCAATATCCTAGATTTAAATCAAATACCAAAATCCTTTGCTTACTATTTTTCAGTATCGCATTGTTCAAATATGGGCGGATATATTCGATCAAATTACCCGATTGGATTTGATATTGAATCAATAGATCGTATTGAAAACAAAACTCTTGAACGCGTCAGTCAACCTGCAGAAATTGAATTAGTTAAAAACATATCTCAAACATTAAATGAAAAAACGCAAAATGCTTTGATTTGGTCTGCCAAAGAAGCTTGTTTCAAAGCATTGCATATCGCTGATTTAGAACAGCATTATTTGAATGATGTGAAAGTGATTTCAAATATTACTTTAACTGAAATTAAGACTTTGTCTTACAATGAGACAGATCTTTTCATGTTTAAATGTCAGCTTTCTACTGATAAAGCTTTATTAAAAGTTAACACTGGTTTTGCCACGGTCATAGCGAATCATATCTACACAGTATTTTTAATTTAGCTTGCATTAAATTAATTTTAAGCGCTTAAGAAAATAATTTTTTGTCCGAGCCCTCAACCTAGGTCCTGAACACCCCGATAGTCTAGGTATATGGAGGACGCACACAATGAGCGCATCACAGAGAAAATTTAGAAATTCACCACGAAAAGAAATCACTCCTCTAACGCTTGATTCTTTTTCTTCACTTGAGAGTTTAGAAAAATTAGCTAAATATGGCGAAATTATCGAAGCCTCTTCATCAGGTATTTTAATTAAATTTAAACGCGAAGATTTTATTAAAAAAGAATTGCGTTCGAATTTGAATATCGATTTTATTATTGGCCACAAAGTCTATTTCACAATTCACGAAATGGATTTAGAAATTTCTGGCACAATTGCACGAACTAAGTTTGTTGGTAAAAAAGGTGGATTTATTATTGCTGTTGATTACAGTAAAGATGCCCCTGAGTACTGGCGTGAATGCTTAATGGATTTATTGCCACCACAAAATTAAGCAGTACTAACAAAGAACAAACAACGACTAATTCATCATTGTTTGTTCTTGTAATTTTTCGAACTTCGGCAGACCGTCTTCGCTAATCAACACAACAGAGTAATGTGGTGGTAAAAACCACGAAATTGCTTCAGCAATGCCAGCGTGCTCTTGATCTGGTGGATTACCTAAAGATTGTAATGAAAATGCTAAGTCATAATTTTTGCCATCAGCAGAGATCATTAAAATTTTAGGATTATAAACACCTTGATCTCTAAAAAAATCAGCAAGCACTTTACGAACATACAATGGCAAATATTCTTTCGTCGGCGGGCCTGATACAATTTTAGTGTTGTCATACTCAACTTGCCCCGCATTTACAGCTAAATCGGGTCTCATGAAATAACCCGTTTCTTTAAATGACCAAATCATTCCATAAGAAAAAACATAATCTGGATAAGGCTCACGATAAGGGTTTACAACAAGCCCTATACCTTTAGTCGCCAACCAGTAAATAAGTTTTTGAACAGATTCTATCGTATCACCACGAAGAGTTTTATTTTCAGCCATAGTTTCACAGATAATGTAAGGCCATGAATCAGGCCCCTGCTGAGGATCTTGTGATAACAAAGCAACATCAGACGATGTGATTAATTTAAAAAATTTTTCTTCCCATGCGAAATTACGGTCTTGTTCTTTAACGAGTAAATGTGAATTCAAATCAGAATGTGTCGAGCTCATGATATCCTATTTGTTATTTTGCAATGTTTTGCACAATAACAAGAGTTTTATAACCTTGCACTCGAATAATATCGCCTTTAGCTGTTTTAGCGACTGAGCCATCACGATTAACTTTCGGAACAAGACCTTTGCCTGCTGTTTCGACTGTTTTAAAAACAATCGGAGCCATGTTTGGGTGCAGTCTTACACAACCACCCGAAGCTCTTTGACCGAGTTTTCCTTCAGTACCTGCGGGTGCTTGGTGAGTTGCAATACCAGATTCAAAAAATACTGCGTATGGCATCCATGTTTGCCATAAATTTGAAAAATACTTTTCATCTAACTTATCAACATCGAAATAACCTGTCGGTGTTGTTGACCAATATGCACGTTGTGAACAGTGGTCTTTTTTAGGCTCTTGTCCTGGCTTACAACCAGCTTCATAGTTTTCTCGACCAGTTGAAACTTTTGTCAATTGAGTGAGTTTTTGATCAACATATAAACGCAATGTTTGGCGGTCAGAACCATCATTAGCTTTGTTTACGATAATTATAACTTTGAATTCTTTTAACCATGGATAATTTTGAAAATCACTCTCAGAAAAAGCACGGGCTTTAAAGTCTTCAGGAGCAGTGTTTGACTCAAGTGCTTGATCCCAAACTTGGGCTTGTACTCGCAATACAGAAAAAAACAGAACAAACGTAACAGCAATAATAGCTCTCATAACGATCTCCTAAATCGTCAGAAATTTAATAGAAGCTTTTCATGAGTTCAAGCAAGGAAAGGCCATGGGGAATTATTTTCAGTAAATTTCCTGAAACTAACTAAAAATCATATAACAAAGATAGTGTCGGATATATGAGGGTTTTACTGTTTGTCGTTTTAGTCAAAGTCGACGAATTTGTGATTTGCTCGTTATAATTGGCAGCGTGATAGTTAAACTTAACCCCAGCCGCTAATTTTGATGAAATTCGAGGCAGAAATCCAAACTCTGCTCTGTAAGATGTTCCTCTCCACTCGGCACTGCCGTTGGTATCTTCAAAATTGGCTTTTGCTGTAAAATTATAAACTAAACCAACATACCAATTTTTTTCTTTACCAAATAGATAACTAAATTTTGGCCCCGTTTCAGTTGATTTATATGTCGTTTTGGTTGTCATTTCATCCGACGAAGACACCCCGATATACGACCATCCTATAGCAAATGTATTTTTACCTTCTGCTGTCATAAGAATGGCAACGTCATAATTGGTTTTAGAAGAACTCACACTCGACGTCGAAGATAGCTTATCTGTATAATAAAAAGCACTCACTTCAGTTGTAATGATCGCTTTAGCATTTAAACAAATAAAAAAAGTTAAAACTATGACTCTAAAATTATTTTTATCAATCATAGTTTTAACTCTAAGCGAATTTGTTCTCAGGTAGAAGTTTTATTTTTGTTTTTTACAAAAATCCGCATTTTTATTTTGCTGACATAAAAATGCTTTAATAGCTTCGTTTTGCTTTTTCAAGTGATCATTTTCAGTTTCTAATTTTTGAACTCTGACCTTTAAATCGTCGTTTACAATTTGAGTATTTTTATCGTGTGACAAATCTGTATATAATTTTTCAAGCTTTTGTACACGTATCCAAATCTCTTTAATTGCACTAATAGCAACAGATACCATTTTGCCATACTCAAGTGTTCTATAGCCGTCTTGACCAACATTTACAACCTCAGGTAAAACTTGCTCGACTTCTTGTGCGATAAAGCCAACCTCATGTTTTTGCGGGAAGCTTTGTGTTCTTGGATTATCTCTATTCCAATCATAATAAACTGGATTTAATCGTTCAACGATATCAATAGCGTTATTCACAGATGTCACATTTCGTTTTAAGCGACCATCTGACACAGTTGTATAATTAACCCAACCACCATTTTGATAAAATTCAAACAAATTTGATGTTGTGTTATAACGAATCATACCATTAACAGTCGTACCTGTGAATGGACCTGCTCGTGGAACAAGAATCGCTGACGTTGTAGTGCTAGAATCAGTCACATCTAAGCGAGCAGCAGGACTCGTCGTTCCTATACCCACGCCACCGGAACCATCGACTGTAAAACGAGTAATTGAATTTGTAGTCATAGTAATAGGGTAGTTTCCAGCTTGATATATATTTGTTGAATTTAACGTAAAGTTAAGACCAGATTCTCCAAATCCACTGCCGTTTTCGCCAAAAATAATTTGCCCACCTCGCGAAGAAGTTGCACCCAATAAAAATTTAAAATAATCAGTTCGACCACTTCCATTTGAATCATTTATAGACATATTCAACATTTCTGTCTGTGAAATATTATTATTTGATCTATAGATATTTAGTGGAACTGTGGGTGCTGATACCCCGAGTCCTACATTACCGGCAGTCGTTACAACAAATCTAGAAGTGTGCGTTCCTGCACCACTCGCTGCGGTATTAGTACCTACATCTAATAAATAATTTGAACCTGAACCACTTGCGGCTAAATATGGTGATACAAACATTCCTCGAAATGATGAAGTTCCGCCCTGACTCACTGTTGGTGTAATTGATAAAGTTCCTTGGCTTACGTTTGTACCTTGAAAAGTATTACCACCACCTATATCCATTGTGTATCCAGCTAAACCTGTTGCTGCAAAAGTGTAACTAAAAAATGGAGTGCCACCAGATATATTTAAAGTTCTATTTATATTGCCACCCGCAGCAGCTGATGTACCAACTTGAAGAACTCGAGAGCTTGCACTGCCTCCAATTTCATTTCCAAGTAAAAATGCATTTCCGCTCCATTTACCAACAAATCTTTCGTAGTTAGTTGTTTGATCTGATGTGTTGTAGACGGCAAAGCCTGTCGTCGTAGATGGTAAAGTAATAGCATGTGTTGGTGCACTTGTTCCTAGACCCAAGCGTCCAGTACTATCAATTGTCATTCGCTCAACGGGTGTCACAGATCCAGTTGGCGTTGTACTAAATGCTAAACGAGATGGCATGCTCGTATCAGTAAATGTAGACTCTGCTTGCGAGAAAATATTTGTCACTGAGTTAGCAGACCATGTTGTGTTATTTCCTTGGAAATTAATCATCCCCAAAGTATCACCTGCATTAACTACTGAACTACCGGTGCTGTATCTTAAACTAAGAGTTGGATATGTTCCTGTTGAATAACTATATAAACTTATATCAGAAGCTGAAGTCGTTACAGTTCTAGCCGCAGTTGTAGGGCTTCTAACAATAAAACTTCCTGCTACACGAGCTGTGCCAGACACATCTAAATTGTATGCTGGATTAGACGTACCCAATCCAACAAAACCTCCAGATGGAGCTAATATAATATTACCTTTTGTGGCATTTGAAGTTGAATCTAATATTAAACTTCCACTTACTGTATTTGTACCATACAGAGTTTGTGCGGTTAACCAAGCGCCAACGCCAGTTGAATTTAAATTAGTTGTCAAACCACCCGTCGAGCTGATGATTTTTAATCCACCATTAGTGCTATTACCACCAAATGTTCCAACTCCTGAAACATCAAGTGCTGTGGATGGATTACTATTTCCGATACCTATATTACCACCCGTGTAATTTAATGACGTTCCACTCGTTGCCCAGTTACTTGTACCACCAGTATAAGCTGTTGTCTGAGTTGTTCCATCTGGAAATCTAAAACCAGCAGTCGATCTAATTGTACCTGATACATCTAATGCAAAAGATGGTGATACAGTTCCTATACCGACATTACCAGATGAGTCGATTCGCATTCTTTCGTTATACGAAGTGGCACCCGATTGTAAACCTAAAACCAAACTCGGAGTATATGTAGCAGCGCCAGCTGTCGACGACAAACCGACAAAACCACGTTGCGTGATATTACTAGAGTTACTTACTGTCATGTAAAGCTGAGCCATAGCATTATTGATATTGGAAGTATTTGAGACTCTTACTTGTACTGCAGTCGGTACTGATAAAGTCGTGCTAGAACTGGTATATTGAGCGGAGCTACCTGTACTAACAACTGACTGCGTAAATTGGGCAGCTCCAGCCACCTCAAGCATTTGACTTGGATTTGAGGTCCCAATACCAACACTGCCCGATGTATAACTTATACTTGTCCCGCTAGTTGTCCACTGAGTAGATGCTGATGCAGAGACTGGCGTGTACCCTAATGCAGATACAACATTACTTGCTGTTAGTGATAGATCACCGCTTGATAGTGTTAAATTACTTCCTGTCGGTACACGTAATATTCCATAATTAACCGTATCGGCATATTGATATGCGTTAGATGTTACACCTGTAATTCGACCATAGATATCCACTGATATTGTTGGTACTGCATTGTTAGCACCATATGCGCCGCTTGTTACTCCACTACTTGGTAAGCTTGTAATCGGTAATGTACCTGATACTTGTGATGCCAAATCAACATTAGATGATGTTGCTAAAGATCCTAATCCTAAATTAGTTCTTGCAGTAGAGCTTGAAGTTAAGTCACTTAAATTATTTGAAGGTCTGACTGGCGTATACCCTAACGCGGTGGTTACAGTTCCAGATGATACAGAAGTCACATTACCTAAACCAACTGTAATCCAAACTGTTCCATTATCGTAATAAATTTTTTGTGTATCGCTTGCCACATAAAAACGACCAACAACATGATTTGTTGGTAAAGCCGCATCAGCACCAACTTGAATTGAAGACGCATAGCCTGCATTTTGAATTGCATTCACTAATCGTGTATCATTTCCAGCAGCAACAGTATTACTCGCTGTACCCACTGGCAGTTGACTGTATGTAATTGTTCCTGATGTGGTCCCAAGCGTGTGAGTGCTGCTACCATCATAATATTTAACCAAACCAGAATCATACCAAAGTTGTCCCGCAGACAACGAAGACGGCGAAGTCGATTGAGGCAACACAGTTGTACCGTTGCTTGATGCTTTAGTGTATTGAGTTGAGAGACCACCTAACAAAGCCATCAGCTCTGTAAAATTGTCTGTTGTCAATGCTGAAGCAGTACCAGGTGCTGAACCGTTATCAACACGCAATATTGATGAGGCCGGATACCCGCCAACTTGAGCAGCCTCGACAGCTAATGGAACTTGATTAATTGCTTGTAATGGTAAACTTTCCCAACCACTGCCATCATTAAAGTAAACTTTTAAATTACGATTATCAGTTGCGCTAGTTACATATGTCGTACCTGTCGTACACTTACCAGAGCCCAGAGTAAAAGTTCCACGATTTGCAAAAATTTGACTAAACGAATATGCTCCACCATCAGTGCGAGTGCTAGCACTACCGTTTAACGCTAATGAAAATACTCCGCTTGTGCTTGTTAAATCTTGATTTTGTACTTCTTCGTATAAAATACAGTCTTCACTACCTGGAGATCTCACTTGTAACTTAAACTGTACAGCACGAGCTACTGGTGATCCACCTGCAGTTAAAATGCGTCCTTGGTATGTAACCTGCGGAGTTCCTGCCCATGCAATATTGCAGCAAAATATAATTAAAGAAAAAAGAATTTCTGTAATTAAGTTCAATTTATTAAATTTGGTGTTTTTTTGTATGATCATAGACCGCTCTCTTCTGAAAGAAATTGTCCTTGGACTGAAGAATAAACTTTATAATTACCACTCGTCGTTTGTTGCACGAGCTTATCTGTCGAACTGCTAATAGCAGAGCTCACTTTAAACGCACCACCTGATGTCAAAATATAAGAATGACTTAAAGGATTAAATTCAAAACCAATACCAGGAGGCGTTGTCGCATTCGTTGTTTCATTTGGCACTCCTGGCAAATGTCCGTTCTCTATATATGTACCTTCACCATCACCTAAGGGATTTCCACAAGAACTTAAAGTCAACAGTGCTAAAAATAAAAAAACTAAACTTTTCATTTAATAGCTCCACTGCATTTGGCATGCAGACTCAATTGAGGTTTCACTAAAATATATAAGTGATGTATCTTGTTTTCTTTGTGAATAACTTAGACCACAACTAAATTCTTTGTTTTTACGGGTTTCAGATAAATAAATCCCAGCCTTGTAAGCATAGCCAGACTTAACGCTATAATTTTGATAAGTACCGCTAGATAAATATTTAAGTGATCCATTTAGACCTATATCGAAGCGACTTTTTTTAAATAAAGACTTTTCTAAACCAACAGATACAGAAGTAACTGGTACGGCATTTATTTCTAGACCTGTGCCTGTGCTACCACTTATACCACGATAAAATAGTTGAGCTCCTTGTTCTAAACTATATTGATATTTAATCGGTTTCGCAAAAAGATCAGATCTTTGCTCTAAACGAAATCCAAAACGTGCTATTTCAATTTTAGAGTTGTAAATATTTGTAGATAAATACTGTGAGTCAAAACTATTCGACTTGTAACCAGCATAAAAACTTGATTTGAAATCTTCAGACCAGTGCTGATTCCAACTGACTAATAATTCGGTATTGATCTTACTCAGGATTTGAGCGGTTGTATGATCACCGCGATCTTTTCCATTAATAGCAGAATATCCCACGCCTATTTGGCCGGTAAGACTTGATTCAACGTCCTCATCTTGCACAATTTTAGATTGTTTTATTTCTTTATTTTCAGGATTAGGCAGACAAACTAATGCCTCATTTGCTACTAATCTTTTTTGAGTATTTAAATGCTGCAAGTCTTGAGTTGTTTTTGTGGGCCGATTAACTTCTTGATTCGAAACGATTCCAAGTTTTTCTAATCTTTTTTGCTCTTCGATACCAAAAGCTAATTGAGTAAAAAAGATCTCGCCTTGATTATTAGAAACTATAAGTCCGAGTTTTTTTGAATACTCAACTTGCTGCGATGAAAAATAAATTTTTTGACCATTTTCAATTAAATCAATGTTTTTAAGATTGCTGATGTTGTTTTGAATAAGATCGTGTAGTGTGCCTTGTTTTTTATAAAGTGGTTTTAATCCTGCACGGTAAAGTATTTTAGATGCATACTCATCTTTTTTAACTACATAATAATATTGACCAGATAGCGCAAAGCTATTCAGACAAAAAGTTGATAGAAAAAAGAGAATTAATAGGTTTTTAACCATTGTGTATCTTATCGGCGCACTTAATGGTCTCTAAAGTAGATTTTAGTTAATTTTATTGGACTTTTTGCTCTATAAACATAGACTTGTTTTAAATAAATTTTATTGTACACAGCTCGATCAAAAAAATATGACCTTCGTCGACACACTCAACACATTTTATTGATAACAAACTGGATAATCAAAATTATGTTTATGTCACCAACAGCATGATGAACACGACTTAGGTATACTCGATTAATGCTTATTCATTTCTGGACTTAAAATTTTTGTTTTAGGATTCCAAAAAATCATTTGTACGAATCCTCGCGCTAAACCGAATACATATGCTACATGCATCAGTAATGGTAAAATTAAAATTTTGACATTTAGCTGACGATACTCAATTAAGTACATGAGTTGAACAAAAGCAAGCCAAGATAAAACCACAGAAAAAATAGTTTGCGGAAAATAAAATGCTACGAATAAAAAGCATATACACAATACAGGTACTAATAAAAAAAGTTTTTGCTTAACTAAAGATACTCGATTTAGCAGCTGACCACGTCCATACCCATAATAAAAAATTTGCTTAATAAATTCTGTATACGTTTTACGTCGCTCATGCCAAACAAACAATTTTGGACTGGATAACATTGAGCATTTTTTGTTCTGTAAACGGTAAATAAGTTCATTTTCTTCTGCTGTTTTAAAAAAATGTTCAAAGCCATTTTGTAATAACGTACTTCTGACAAATAAATTACACAGCATTAAATTAAATTGCTCACCAGTAGAAATATCTCGCTGACTCAAAACATATCTCTGAGCTATTGGTCCAACAATAAGCGGTTGCGAGACTAGCCAACCACAATCTTTTTGCTGGCTTAAGCTTTCGGGTGGCGTTAGGTTTGGACCACCCCATAGATCAACTTTAGGGTATAAATTTTGAAAATGTCGAAAATGAATAAAGATGTCGTTAGGTAAAATAACATCATCATCCATAAAAAACACAAAATCACTTTTTACAGACTGTAAAAGCTGATTTCTAGCTGCGGCTGGAGTCAATGGCTTAGTATTACGCTCAATGTGCATTGCAAAGCGCGTTTGCAATTCAAGAGATAATTGATAACTTACATCATCAGATCCATTGATACACAAACACACTTGAAAACTAAATTGCTGATTTAAATTTCGAGCATTATCAATTGCAGAAATTAACGACTCCAATGCCTTTTTAAGTAACACTGGTCTTTGATATGAAATAAGAATAATCGCTAGACTCTGAATTTGCATAAATATTAAATCGATTGCATCAATTCATATTGAAATAGTCAAGGCATGGAATACGTGCGTTCGCTTTTTTAAAATAGATTTATTACTGCATTTTTTTTTCGATTTTAAACAGCATAATGGGGTCAACATTCGGCTCTTGAATAGAAAAATCTATGACTTTATAATTCAATAAAGCTAAATCACGATTTAATTTTTCCTGATATGACAAAAAATTTAAATACGTATCCATCAGCCAAATGCTTTTTCCTTGATACATATTTATTTGAGAAACCAAGTCTTCATACTTACGAAACGTGGTAATGCCTGGCTGTATTTCTGCAAAATATGGATACCTTATATATTCTGGCAACGAAGTAACAATCAGTCCTTCATTAAATTTTCCGATCTTTTGACTCGCGTAATACCAATTCGAAATTTTAATTGGCACATATTTATTATACTCGGATACTGCAGCAACAATTATGATCGACAGTGTCAGCACTAGGTAGTATTGCCCATATTTTTCACGTTGACCCAAGTTTGCAATAATATGCCAAATAAAAATAATAAACCCTGGTATTAAAAAGGTAAAATACCTTGGCGCGAAGATAAATCTTTGCATTAAGAGTGACGCTAGCATTAATAAAAATATAGTCACAAAACCGAGTATCAAACTTGCTTTGTGCTGATTATAATGATCTTTAAAAAACTTAAAACTAAGTGCGATTATTAAAGCTCCACTCAACTGAGATAAATACAGAAAAGATTTTAATAGAGCCGTTGGTAAAAAACCATCTTTGTTGAACAAAAATTCAGCTTTTTGCCATGCCAGCGACTGGACATCAATGACATCAACGATCAGAGAGACCGCTATCAAACTTAACATAAAATACAGAAATAATTTTTCGATTTTGATCTTTTCTCTTTGTGTAAATGCAAGCTGCAATAATATTAACAAAACCGCAAAGTAGTTTGTTATTAGATTCATGACAGTTGCCACGATGAGCTTTGTCTTGTTTTGCTGATACTTCGTATAAGTTAAAAAATAATAAAACTGTATGATTGATATCAGCTCGAACAAACTATAATTTGAAATTTGTTGTGCATTAACAATACTGACTGGAAATACACTATGCAATAACATCATAACGACCGAGGCTTTTGGGTTATATATTTTAAGCCCTAGCCAACCTAATGCCAATGTCGAACAAGCTGAAATGATAGCATTCAAAAGCCTAAATGATCCCTCAGATGGTGGCACTAGATTCATCCAACACTTTAAAAGCTGAAAATAAAGCGGTGGATGATTATAATAAAACGAATCCAAAAACGAATTTTTAGATATATGCAGAGAAATCATCTCATCGAGAGACAAACTTGATGCGCCGTTGTTATACAGTCGCAATATTAACGAAAATATTAAAATCGTTAAAGCTATTGTATAATAGTTAATTTTTTTTACTATTTGAGCTGAGAACATGCTTCGGATAAACCCGCACCATTACAGCAGTGACCATAGTGTGTGACTTGTCCCACACATGGTGGAAGACCTCCACAACCAGCTGTTCCTCCCACAGTGCATAAGTACAAATTCGGAAGGAATGGATACTTTGCTGTTCCACCCGTTGAACCACCACTACCACCCGTCGTAGGGCTTGGTGCAGATCCTCCAGCTATCCATTTCCAAACAGGTGCGCCTGCACTATTGGTCGAACAAACTTGCAGTGAATCATTTGCCTCATCTCTGCGAATTGCACCAAATCGCGTGTTATCACAAGGTTCACCAGCTGCCGAGCCTGGTCTGATTGCTCCATCAACTGTTAAAAGTGTTTTAGGCGTTACTCCGGTAAACGTACCGCTTGTTATTTGCACTTGTCCAGTTGTGTGCTGGTAAACATTTGAAGTTGCTAAATCTGTTGTTGATGACCAGTACGAAAGTGAGTTCGCAATGGCTCCATTGAACTGTGCCGCTAATGGAATGGCAACAGATAACATGGGTTGAGCACCCGGAACTGCAGGGTCGTTTGTAACTGTTCGTATTTGTGGATTAAGATCAACAGTTGGGTCTTGATCAATTGTGTATTTGATTTCTAGAGAGGCCGCCGCATCACATGCAGCAGCAGAAGCAGGACAGCTCGCACGAAACGATGTGTACACTCTAATGGGACAAGTTATACTTGCAGTATCACAGGCACCGCCTTCGCTTGTGTATCTAAATGGAGTGAAAGTGCCACCGCCTTCACCGCTGGTCCCAGATAATGGAAGTCTACTGCCGTTCGCACCTTGCATTAAAGTAAATCCATACCAAGTATTAGCTGTGCAGTCAGCTGCGCCACCAATGTTAATACAATTTCTTAATCTTGTATTATCAGGAAAAACAGTAGCAACGCCCGAAACTGAATAAGGGCCAACAGCTGTTATTGAATTATATAATTGCTGTGGCAAATTTGAAAACCTAGCCACATTTTGCATTAGATTATCTCGGATGACCGATCTTCTGTATGTTTGAGTATTTTTTTGAAACTGAACTGTTAGTTGCGATACTGAAAAAAACAGTATGGACATAAGCCCCACCGCAATCATAACTTCCATTATAGACATACCTTTTGTATTTTTCAAATTGTTCCCCAGATGTCATTCTACCAAAATCTATAAGTATAGAGTTATATATTTAAATATTGTTTCAAAAACGATCTCTTGTTGTCTTGTTTTGATTCAATTTAATCAAAATTTCGGTCTCAATATCAATATTTATAAAAAGCTCACATGTGTATTTTATAGTAAGCTTTAGACAAATTTTATTGAAATAGAGTTATTAACTTAGAAATTTAGACTTAAGTGCTGATTGCAATTGATCAGCACTTAAGTCTAAAATAGAAATATTATTTAATTTTTAACATGACTAAATATGAGTTGCCTAAACGTCTCCAGCTATTAGAAAAATCAACATTCGATTTGTAAGTGAGCCCCATAGAAGGATCCATTATATAAAAACCACTTGGATTTTTAGAATCACCCCGAAATCCATACACAACGACTGTGTGTTCACCTTCAACCGCTTTGATGGTTTTGTTATTGGCTGTTTTCCAAGTTAGATCACGACCAGAGGCATTCTCACTCACAACCCATGCGATTACAGGTTTTTTTTGAAGTACATATTTAGCAATGATCGAAGAATTTGGAGCAGTGCCAGCCTCTGTAATACCCCAGCGCTGTGAAATTTTTTTAAGCCCTTGCCAATGAATACCGTAACTGACTTCTGCATTTTTACCATAAATATCACCTACAAATCCTTTATCTGGATCACCCCACGTGGTTTTATTTCTTGGGGTAGGATCAATTGGAAAGTACTTGATAACTTCATCTTCTTGAATGTCAATTTTTTCGTAATTTAAAATCACTTTGAGTGCAGCTGCTTCGCAAGAGAATTCGTATTTTTGACGATACAGATTTACATCTAGTTTAAAATCTTTTTCAGCAGCATAAACAGAATGAATATAAAAACTCGTCATTATAGTTGTTATATAAAATATGAATTTATTCATTTAAATATGTTCTAATACTCTATACTCGAATGTCTATACTGAATTGCACTAGACTAAAGTTGAGTCTCAATTATATTTACAAACTCAGCTGAGCACTGAAATTGATTTTGTTTTTCTAGCTTTTCTAATAAATATTTTTTATGAGTAGAAATGCGCTTTGCATTTTGCTCATTAAGTTGAGTTTTTAGGCCCCATAGTTCCCATTTGATCTGCAAAGATAGAATTTGCTGCTGAGCAATCGAGAGAGTGACCGGAGCAATCTCAAGAAAAGAAATTTTATGAATTGCAAAAACATAAATCCATGGATCTTTGACGACAAGAGGACGCAACTTAGAGAGGTCAACATCTTTAATTAAAAATTCAAAGTACATTTGTAATTTCTCATTCAAATCATTAATGAATATAGAATGATTAGCTCCGCATAAAAAAACAATGACTGAAACAATCGAATCCACAAGATTTTTATGTTGCAAATCTAAAAGTTGATTTTTGAGGTTTTCAGGCAACAAATATTGAACTTGTTCAAAATGATAGTTCCATTTTTTTAAACGTCGTTGAGGAAACCTGGCTAAATTTTTAACATCTTTTTCTAATTGTCTAAAGAGAAAAACTGCAGCTTCGCTCGCGCTAAATTTAAAATCATAATTCATGCGCTTTACTAAAAACTTATCTCTACTAAGTTCTAATTTATTGATATGTTTTAAGCAAAAATTGAGTTCGTTTTCAAAATACAGATTAACTTCACCAATGAGTGGCCAAATTTTTCTAAACTTATCTATTAAATATAAAAACTTGTAAGCTTTACTAGCATCGCATTGTTTTGGTACATATAAGGTCAAATCTAAATCGCTAAATCCAGGCTCTATGGCACCGAACACATAACTATTTCGAGGCCAAATTTCTAATTTTGAATCATAGTAACTAGCACCGAACTTAACTAAGCTGAGTGTCATATGATAAGGTTTTAACCCCAAATAAGAGATCATTTGCCTGCAGAGCATTTTCATTACTTTACATCCAATCTTTGCCACAGCTAGCATCGTCAAACTCTTTTCGAGGAGATAAGCTTGGCAATACTTGCTTAAGAATATTTTCTGTCTCTTTGATTTTGAATTCAAAAATATCAGACACCTCTGCTCTTCCATTGGCATCAGAGATAGCTTTTCGCATTTTAAGTTCTTGCAAAAAAGAAGGCAGAAAATACATATCGGGATCTTTGATCGTGGTTACTGACACTATATTTTTAGCATTAAAAGAATTAAATGCGATATTACTTATTGTTATCATTAAAAAAAGTAGTATGACCAGATAGCTTAATTTCCAAAATCGCTTTTCGAAAAAAATATTACAAAAAGAATAATAAAGAACAGCTATAAGTAGTATCCACAAAGTAAAATATGCCATAAAAGAGGGTAAATTCTTAATGGACACGACCATCGCATCATAAAAATGCTCTAGAATTAATCGAAAAAAATCAAAATTCGGCAATTCATAAAACATACCAAAATTGCTCTTATCTGAAAAATATCTAGCTAACCATAACAAATTCCAAACTATAAAAATACATACTAGAAATTTTTTACTAAAAGATTTATTTGTAATAAAAAAAGAAAATCCTAAAATAAATAAAAGTTGATGTTCTAATATGTATTTACCATAAACTATTGATGTTGGTGACCAGTAGTAATTTTTTAAAAATACACTTATCACAAAAATAACACCTAAAATGCAAGTCATCAGAGGTAATCGTAAGTCTTTATTTTTATTCAGCGTAAGAGTATCAAAGTATGAATAGATTCCAAATGCACTAAGTATATATATTGGTGACAAATATAGCATTCCTTGCGGACCAAAAAAATACGAGGCCATTAAAAATTTTTTAGAAATAAATCCAAAGTAATCTTTTTGAACAAAAAATAAAAATGTTATAATTTGGCCAAATTTCAGTTGAACATTGGCAAAATCCATCAAAATAATTGCTAAGCCACCTAGTAAATAAAAAATAGAAATCTTATAAATACTGTTTTTTTCTTTTAAAACTACGATTAAATAGACTAAAAACCCAAAAAAATAGAGAATACCAACAGGGTCTATGACATATGAAAAACCAAAAACAGCACCTACAACTATCAACTTTAAATAACTTAATCTATCCGTAAAATTTTCTAGTTCCAAAACTAAATTAATAGCAAAAGCAATGTAGGCCAGAAAAAATATTTGACTAGTATCTGTTTCGAAAAATGCGTACCAAATAACAGGTGTTCCAATCAAAAAAATTAGCAAATCTTTTTGGTGCAAATGTAAATTTAGTTTTTGACATATTTCTTGAGTAAAATAAATAAATATTAAGAAAAAAATTATACTACCTAATGTCGCGGCAATATTAAATTCCCAATAGCAAGTTGTTATATCTAGTCTAATTTCATTTAAAATACCTGCATACAAATGAAAAGGGATTAAAAACATCCCCGATCCCCAGCTGTAGAAATCAATTTTGTTTTTAGTATTTGAAACGAAATTATCGACCAATCTATAGTTATTTAAGTCATGATGATAAATAATACTATGTGCATAATCATTATATGCCTGCTCATCAATTTTAGGTTTATTAAAGGTTGTATAAAACTTAAAACCTAATGAAAATCCTATGCTCAAGGCAAGAAAAAGCCATATTAAAAATATTTTTTTAAAATGTTTATAATTATTTTTTAACATTTTTATCACATTCTCTTAAAAACAATTACATTGTTCTCGTCCATTAATATTTTATATTCATTACTCTTTTTAAGCTCTTCGATAAAAATTTCAGATCCTGATTCAGACCAGTAATAATTCCCTGCCCCGAATCCTTGATACGTTTTGGTGATCAAAATGTATTCTGACTTTGTATAATCATTGATAGGATCAAAGACCTCGTAAATTTTTTTTCGGGCGGGTATATAAGGCAATAAGTCTCCAGTTGCTGATACTGAATCATTTTGATTAATTTGGGGAATGATCTGATTAAGTGTTTTCATTTTAGGATCTATTCGATAAAATTGTGAATCAAATACATTGTTTTTACCAATAAAACTTATATTCGATATGTTTTTATAGGGCTGATCCGTGACTGGTAAATAGTTACCAATTAAATTGGGCATAAAATTAGACAAGATACATGCAAATAAACATGCTAACAAAATGTATCGAAAATACTCTTTATGAGTATTTAATATTTTCCCTAAAGTCAAAATTAGACTTACAAAGGCAAAAATAATAGCTGGCGCTAAATAATATGCTTGTTGAGGCAAAAAATGTCTTTTAGTAATCAACAAAATAACACAAGGAATAACTAGCAACATAAAAGAACTGCGCAAGGGTAAAAGTAAAAGTGGTAGTAATATATAAACTATTTCGTAAATATTTTTTATGTTAAAAACACGCTCACCAGCTTGCATATAGTTAGTAGCATTAGCACTAAGGTCAAAATACAAATAAAAAATGGACCAAATCGACAAAAGCACAAATTGACCAATCAATAGATTTCGTTTTTCATGTTTACGGTAATGCCATAAAAAATATGTTGTTATAAGAACAGAATAAATAGCACTTTCAGTTTTTGCTGTTGCTATTAAAAAATTAAAAATAAAAAACAATTTAAATTTTCCTTGAATAGCTGCATAAAAAGAAAAAGCTAATAATGGTATTATGAACAACGTTTGATCTTCGACAAAAGCTATTGAGTGCTTTGGTGCATAAAATAAATATGCTACGGCCACTACTGTTGCGCTTATGTCATCTTTCCAGATCAGTTTTGCTATCTTATACAAAGGCCAAGCCGCCAATGAAATAAATATTGTTGGCGTCATAATAACAAAATATATATTTGGCAATATTGCATAAAAAATCGGAAAAATCAGAACTGCAATGGATGGATGAAAATCAACTAACGTACCCTGTATGTAGTTTTGATAAAAATAATTCCAATCACCTTGAAGCATATTCCAATAAAGATTATTTATCCAAGCAATGTCTTCCCACTCGTTAGCAAAACCTGCCCAGTAACGTTTATAAGACAGAAATGAAAATATAGCCATGTACAAAAAAATAGCGCCAATTAAAAACAGTTCGTTTTTTTTAATTGGAATTAGATTCAGAAGTCTCATGGCTTCGGGCCTTTTTATTTTTTTCGTTTGAATAAGTATATTCTAAGTAATAAGCCAACAGATGACATAAAATCATATGAGTATCTTCAGTAAAACCCAACACCATATGTGGGCTTGATAAGTGAATCGGAATATCAACTAAAGGCAGCGTTTGGCCACCTAATACACCTAAAAATGCACTTGTTTTAATTTTTCGTGTCTTGGCATATTCAATTGCTTTGACTACATTCGAAGATTGACCCGAAACAGTAAATGCCACAATTAAATCATCAGGATGAGCTAGTACTTGAAGTTGTCTAACAAATATATTTTCATATCCATGATCATTAGCTAATGAGGTTGCTAATACCATGTCTTGATTCAAGCAAATTGATTTTATGGGATTTTCCCAATTACGTGTAACGTACGAAATACCAGTACAAAAATGTGCTGCATTCGCTGCACTGCCACCATTACCAAACGCAATGACTTTTCCGCCCCTATTGCGACACTGTAATATTTCATCATGCAATGGATTCAAGTTAATTCGCTTGGCATCCTCTAAATTATTTTTCATTTTTTCAAGATAGCTTTCTTGAAAAGCAAGTAGACTTTTTGATGATAAATACATTTTTTCAATCGGGTTTTGGTTTTTACTCACTTAGCCCTCATTCATCCGACTACGAATGCAGTCATAAAAATAAATTTTATCGACTTTTTTAAGACTATCAATAAGTGGCCTAATAACTCTAAAACTTGAAATCAAATCTTGAGAATTTAAGTGACTTAAATACCACTCTAATATGTGAATTCGTTCCGATTCTGAATAACTTAATAGAGATAGATCAAAAGGTTCGTACACAAAAGTCTTAAAGCCTTCGACATTTTCAGCTCGGCAAAAATCTGAATTATTTTTAAGATCTTGCCAGTTGTCTTTTTGAAATAAAAAATTAATACGTATATTCAGTGGACTTTTGCCTTGAGAAATTCGAACCTCTTCATACTTTTTCAGATCGCGTAACGTTTTTAGCGCTTGTTGAAAATCACCTTTTTTCCTGATTTTTTTGTACGTCTCTTCATTTGTCGCATCTAAACTAATTATGATATTTTTAATATCTACTTTATCAAGTTTATCTTTAATAAAATTATTAAACTTCCAATTGGCATTTGTTGTTATAGTCCATTTAGCGAGAGGTCTTTTCACACTCAGTAAATCAATCAATCGATAAGTGTCTTTTTGAATAAATGGTTCTCCAGAAAGTAACTCAACATCTTCTAAGTTCTCAATCCACGGATCAATTTGATCCCAAAAACCAATGCGATCGTACAAACCATTTTCTTTTTGCCATATATGACACATAGTACATTCAAGATTGCATTGACCATTAAAGTTAAATGCAATTTTTCTCGGACGTTGCGCTTGTTCGATTTTAAATTCAGTATTTTTTAATAAAGTGTTATAACTTGGACAAAGATTACACTGTTTATCTTTGACATCAGTTTTACATATTTGAGGATTGCCATCTAAAAATTCTTGTCGCCATTGTTTTAAGAAAGATCCATTCCAAATTTCTTCAAAACTTTGGTGCAAAATATTTCCGACTGGGAATTCAGAACCTTTTTGTCGACAGGCTCCAACTTTGCCATCAGGCTCTAGTAATAAAGTTGTAAATGGAGCAATACAGAAGTTCTCTTTCAGCCCAAGCTGAAGATGATAGGCTTGAACTTCTTGCGCTGAAAGAAACTGATCCATAATTGAGAGAACTCGCTTTCTTAGGGCTTTTTCCTACCAAAAATTATGCCACACACGTTTCAATTAACAAACTTTTAAAATGACTCTAGGCACAATGTTGAGTTTCACAAATACGCAATTTGATGTAGTTTTAAGTAACTAGAAATTCAGTTCGCAAAGGATTAAAATGTCACGAGTTTTACTGATAAGGCCACCACATATAACTCCTAAAGCTGCTGTCACTGTTAGAACGGCATCATTACCTCTTGGCTTGGCCTACATAGCATCAGCTCTTCGTGCTGCTGGGCATGAAGTTGAAATTTTCGATACCGTTGCTTTAGGCATGGACCAACATTGGGCTTATGGCAATGCATCCATCGGTACAGGATTAGTTGATCACGAGATTTTAGATCGCATCACTGACCGTTATGACATTATCGGTATTTCTTGCATGTTCGCAACTGACTGGAAACACACAAAAAAATTAACTTCCGAAATTAGTCACAAATGCCATAATGCTGTTATAGTACTTGGCGGAGAACAGGTCAGCACTGTCCCTGAACATTCATTACGCTCATCAAACGCAGATATAATAGTTATTGGTGAAGGTGAAGAAACTATTGTCGAAATAGCTAATTCTTTAGATGCTCAATCAGATTTGACCCATATTGAAGGAACCTATTTTTACGATAAGCAGAATAACAAAATTATCCAAAATGCACGAAGAAAAAGAATCAAAAAAGTTGATGAAATTACTCCGCCTGCTTGGGATCTGTTTCCAATGGATCCTTACTTGAAAGGTGGTGGCTCAACGGCTTGGGGAAAAAGAAAAATGGCTATCGCCTTTTCTCGAGGATGTCCCTATCAATGTACTTTTTGTACAAGTCCGAATTTTTGGGGGACTAGCTGGATACCTCGTAACATCGATCTCATAATGGAAGAGATAAAATTCAACATCAAAACATATAATGTCAATCACTTCGAGGTTTATGATTTAACTGCCATTGTGAATAAGACATGGTCAGTGCAACTTGCCAAGCGCATTATCGATGAAAAACTAAATGTGACTTGGTCAATTCCGTCTGGAACTCGCTCAGAGCTTTTAGATGAAGAAATGCTATCGCTGCTTAAACAAAGTGGTCTAAACTGGTTTGCTTATGCTCCTGAAAGTGGCTCGACTAAAACCTTACAACGAATCAAAAAACGTGTGAACAAAGCCAATATGTTAAAATCTATGTCCATTTGTAATAAACTAGGAATTTATGCCAATGCGAATATGATTTTAGGATTTCCAGGAGAAACTCATTTAGATGTTTGGCGAACACTTCTCTTTTGTGTTCAACTGGCCTGGAATGGGGTGCGTGATATGAACTTAGCTGTTTACTCACCATATCCCGGAGCAGCCATCTACAACGAAATATTAGCTATGAAAAATAAAAATCCCAACGAGGTTGAAGAAATCTGGTCTCAAGCTATAGATACAAATTATTTTAATGTGCAAAGCTACTCAGAGCACATATCAAACCGCGCTCTTTCTATTTACATATTTACAGCAATAGGATTATTTTACGGTTCACAGTACATTATACGACCGATTAGAATTTATGAATTTGTGCGAAATGTGTTTTTTAAGAATCCAAAAACCGTACTTGAGGCTTTTATTCACAGAAAAATCAAACCTCCTGCACAAGTGAAATTGATCAACTCATTTAAAAACTAAATTTTATTTTTTACTTATCAACACCATAAGTCAGATATGAGTTTTTACCTCGCGTCTGAAGCTGTTTCAAAATCGATGGGTTGCGCGATGTGAGTATCATCAACGATAAAAATGGATGTTGAAAAAGTGTTTTAACTTCACTCCAAAAACAACCAATTGAAATCGCATCTTCTAAATACTCAACAGCATGCCAAAAAAATGGAGGCATATAAAAAACATCACCTGGATGTAAATCAACGACATAACCTCTTATAGGCTTTTTAGGAAGTTTTTTTAAAACTGCAGTTTTGATTTCTAATGAACATGGAAAATGTAACATTCGCGACACAATTGGATCTAAAAACATTGAATCTCTTGGATCAATGACAACCCATCGCTTTACGCCGCTGACTTGTAATGTGAGCGAGTTAACCATTTCAGAGTGATAGCCATTAAAATAACCCTTATTTGCAAGAAAAAGCTGCTGATAATGATTAAATTTATTTTCGATGAGATCTTGATCTATAAACGATTCATAGCTCATTTCCTTATGGGCTAACTCAGATTTATACCGTAAATCACCAAAAGTTACAGACTCAAATTCATTTGGATTTTTAAAATTAGAAATAACCTCTTTAAGTGACTTCATATAATAGTCGCCATTAATACGTTTGTAACAACTTTGCTGAATTTCACCATAGTTCTGAGCTAAATAATCGAAGTTCCATTTCGCGAAAGATTCTGAATTTTGACCAAGCCCTGGAAACAAACAAGGCTCATCACACAGGACTGTGCTAAAATTATTTTTATCTAAAAACTTAACCTCTGTATTTTGTTTTACAGCCAATGGTTTAAATTCTGTCACACTAGCATCAACTAATGACTGAATTATAGACTTGCGGCCTTTTTGTAAAATCGAGTTAGTCAGCTCTGAATCAAATAGTTGCTCAGCCAACCAAAGAGCATCGAACGAAAATCTTTTAATTGATGACATCATAACGACTACCTTTTCACAGCACCTAGAATTATCGGCGCTATCATTTTTGGATCATATAATTTATTATTGAAAATAGCACAGCCCCAGTTACAAGAACACTCTGTTCTAATTTTATATTTTTTATTAATTAATTGTGCGCTTTCTAATTTTAGTACTTTTTTGATATCGTAATTATAATCTCTTAAATGTCCGATTCTTTCTTTTAAAGTTTCACAGGGAAATACTTCACCAGTTTCTGAGATCACGATTAGATTTCTTATAGCCGTACAAGGAGAACTAATGCGACCACCTTTAGCAACACTTATAATGTCTTGATTAGTAAGTTGCCTAAGGGCAAATAACATTTTAGCGAAAAAACTTTTTTGAGATTTTCGTGTAAATTCCTCTACCTCTTTTAGAATATTATTAAATTTATCTAAAATATAATTTAAAGTCGATTTGTCTTTAGGCGCAGGCTTATCATGCATAAGACTAATGTCATAGTCATCGAATTGCATATTCTCTCTTACATATTTAAATAATTCCGCCACTTTATCTTGGTTTAAAGAACTAAAAACAGTGCTAACTTTAACATGAAAGTTATAATTTTTTTTAAGTTCTGCAAGCAATCGAGCTGTTTCTAAAATTTTTTCAAAAGCGCCGTTATGCTGTCTGATTTCATCATGTTCTTTACCTATACCATCTAACGACAGCTCTATGACCAACTGAGCTTCTGGACATGATTGTAATATTTTTTCGACTGTGTTTTTAATTTTTTCAGGAAAACTACCATTAGTCGGAATATTTATAAACCTGGCTTTAGCATTGTCATAAAAAGCTTTGCAAATTAAGTCCAAATCCGAGCGAATGAAAGGCTCTCCTCCGCCAATAGCCAAATTAATAATTTGGCCAAACGATTTTGATATCTTTACAATTTCATCCAATGTAAGTTCATTTTTAGCATTAGCTTTTTCGATATTCTCCCAATAAAAACACATTTTACATGACATATTACATCGAGCAGTCACAAACAAAACCACATATGATGGAGTTGAAAAACCAAAATAGCCAGTCATAAATTTAATCCAGTTAAATTTGAGTAACATCACTAGGCCATCCTTTTTCTTTTATGTTCTAGAACTAAATCGAATTGATTACGAAATACTAAATAGTAAAGTACTCCAGCCGTATAAGAAAAATAATCTACAATATGAATTAGAAAAAAAACAAAAGGCAAAAACAACGCCAGCACCGGATGACTTTTAATCTTTAAAGCAGATATCCCATAAGCCGCCAAAAAGTATACACTCAAAGCCATTAACGACAAAGACTTTATATCTAAAGGATATATACACTGAACTACGATTAGCAAAAATAACAAAAGATAACTCAGCCAAACAAGTCTAACACTTGTATAATTGAAATAAATTTCTCTAAATACCATTGAGTTAATACCACCCTTGTATCTTTGAAGAATTTTTTTTCTTATGAATGACCAGCCTAATGGGATTAAGTCATGCTCTACAGCTAGTTCAGGCTCATTATAAAACTTATATCCTTTTTTCTCGGCTAGATAAAAAAACTCGCAGTCGTCGACATTATAGTCAGCGACTTCATTAAATCCGCCAACACTTTCCCAAACACGACGATGAATGACGACATTACATAAAGGAATATCGTAAAATCGACTTTCTGTTTTAAAATTTCTATGATCATGAAAGCCTTCAGAAAAAAAACTTTCCTGAGCTAAACCAACTATATTTTTTAATGCTGATGTAAATCTTGACTGAACAATAGGACCACAAACACCATCACAGCTTTTTATGGATTTTAAAACATGATCGACCCAATTCACTGGAACATACACATCATCATCAACAAAAGCGATAATGCTATAAACTGCATGCTTAACACCATAATTTCGACGAATACTTGGATGCATGCTTTCACAATTCAGAATTTTGATAAAAGAATTTTTCTCAAGGGACTTAAAACTTAACTGACATGATTTATCTTTAATCAGTAACACTTCATAGTTTTCTACGCGAGCAGCAGCGAAGCTTTTAACTAGATTTTCTAAACACATTTGAACTTCTATGACCCTTGTCACAGGAATAACAACTGATATAGACATTTAGCAAAACTCCTTAATCTTACAGTGTTATAGTAGTCTCTGCTTCGAATGTAGAACGACAAATTGATTCTAAGTTATCAAACTGTGGTTGCCATCCTAAAATATTTTTTAACTTCATTGGGTTAGCCAAAATACTGGCTAAATCTCCTGTGCGACGGGGGCTAATTTGCCATGGAAAATTTTTGCCACTGATTTTTTGCATCGCTTTGATGACATCAATTACGCTAGATCCATAGCCAGTCCCACAATTTAAAATTTGCCCGGGATTGCCTTTTTCTAGATTTTGAAATGCTAATACGTGAGCGCGAGCAAGATCTTCGACATGAAGATAATCCCTAACGCAAGTCCCATCGTTCGTTTGATAATCAGCTCCAAATATTTCAACTAAAGATCTTTTTCCACATGCCGCTTCAGCACAAATTTTAACAAGATGTCTTGATCTAGGCGCTTTCAAATTTTCGAGAGCATATGCACCTGCAACATTAAAACAGCGTAAAATCATCGTGCGGATACCGTGGGTCTCAGCAGCTAAAAAAATTTTTTCACCAATAAGCTTACTTTGTCCATATGGAGTTAGCGGCTGAGTTAATGATTCTTCAAAAACTGAAGAGTTCTCGGTGGCTGAATAAACTGCGGCACTTGAAGAAAAAACAATTTTATCAACACCAACAGATCGACACGCACGACTAAGTGCTATAACTCCACCAACATTATTATCATAATAATCAAGTGGATTTAAAATAGATTCCTCAACCACTAACTTAGCTGCCAAATGAATCACACCTTGAATATTTTCAGTTTTTAAAATAGTTCTAACTTGTTCGTAATCACGAACGTCTGCTAAATAAAACGAGCAGCCATTTGGCACAGCCTCACGATGACCTGTCGTCAAATTATCAAGTACACAGACTTGATAACCTTTTTTTAAAAATTCAGATGCAATACAGGATCCTATATAACCTGCTCCACCTGTAATTAGAACTTTCATAAATTTATACTCACTCCAAAAGGATTTTTAAATAATAACAGCAAGCTCTTATGGGGTCAAAATACAGATAGAAACTAAGAGTATATTATCCATCTATAATTGCTTTATGCGTTAAACTCCTGCTCTGATTTCGTCTTGCTGAAAAAAAATTGCTTTGTTAGGATTTAAAGCAATGCGAATTGTAGCTCATATTCCCGCTCGCCTAGGCAGTCAGCGAGTCACAGGAAAAAATCTAAAACATTTAAATGGTCGGCCTTTAATCTCATACGCAATTGAAGCCGCAAAAAATGCCAAAGACATTACTGATTTTTTTGTTAACACAGAATCAAGTGAAATTGCTGAAGTGGCCGAAAAGTGCGGGGCCAAAGTATACCTGCGAAAACCAGAATTAGCCTTAGATTTAGTAACTCAAGATGCGATCAATTACGATTTTGCAATGTCACAGTCATGTGATGCATTTGCACTACTGAACCCAGTCAATCCTTTAATCACATCTGATGATATCGATAAAGCAGTACAGCAGTTTACTCATGAAAAATGCGACTCGCTGATTAGCGTTTCGCAAATCAGTCTTCATGCTTTTGCAGGTCATAAGCCGATTAATTTTGATCCACATAAAAATCTTCCTCGAACACAAGACATAACACCTATTACAGTTTGCAACTGGGCTTTTAATATCTGGAACAGAAAGACTTTTCTAGATCATTACGAAAAAAATGGACATGCTGTTTTTGTTGGTAAAGTCGCACATTTTAACTTGCCCACGATTAGAGCTGTTAAAATTAGCACTGAAGAAGATTTCAATCTAGCAGAGGCTCTTATTAAAAGTGGATCATAGAATATTTATTGCTTTTCAAAGTATAAAAAAAAAGGACAGCTCAAAATTCAGAAAACTGCTTTTTGATGAGTATCGAAAAAAATATCTGCTATCTCAATTTTTTTATTTAGCCTATGGCAATCATATTTTCCGGCCAGCTGTAGTTTTATTACTTGTTGTTTTTTCGTTACGTAAAGTTATTTCTGTGGATTTCAAGCCAAACAGAAATTTAAGTGAAATATACATCCACAACTATTCTAATGAAAAAAAATCAATACTTCGCGCTTTTGAAGATGCTGAAAATGCTAGTGAGCTCACATACACATATTCATTAAAAAATTTAATTAAAAATTGGCGCGTAATATTTGACCAACAACTTAACTTAAATGATATTTCTAGATTTATTAAAATTTGTTCGAATCTATCTAAAAAAAATTCATTTCTAGTCACGGCTCGACAAATCGAGTTTTTGTCACTTTATATATTTTATCGTAACTTTTTTAAAAATATTGATGTCAAAAAAGTTTATATTTCGTCGGAAAGTAATCCTGAAATTATATCAGCAGCTCTAGGATGCATAAATGCTAAAATTAACTATACTAATCACGGATATTTAAACAGTGATCTTGGAGTTTTTTTTCAAGATAAGCTTGTTTTAGACTCACGACCATTGAAAAACCGTATTGCCCCACACCTACTCAATCAAGAAGTTGAATTCGAAATTATAAAAAAGTCTCAAGCTCAACTTATAAAACCTCTTATTGATACGCAAAATATACTTATCCTTGGTTCTCTTGTTTTGGACATAAATTATTTTAGTAAGCTCATTAATGATTGCCGAAAACACTTAAGCAATAGTCACATAACCGTAAGACCTCATCCAAACAAGACCTTTGCTGATCCTAAATATTTAGATCTCTGCAAGAGATACAAAATATCAATTAACCCGCATGTCTCTTTAAATCAGCAATTGTCAGACAGCACTCTCGTGATTGCAGGCGAGACTAGCGCGCATTTAGATGCTTTGGCGCAAGGCGTTCCGTCAATTTATTACCGACTTGATCAATTCCCCCAAGATCATTATGGATTTATATCAAGCGGGTTAATTCCTGAAGTGAAATCACTTGATGGCCTAAAAAACAGTATACAAAAATTTTATTCTAATCCAGAATGGCTAAAAGTTTACAAAGATTATTTCGGGGAATAAGAATGAAAACGGCTGCAAAGTTAATCGAAAACGGAAGTTTTTTAATCAATAATTTTAATTTGACTCCTAGACTTGTTAAAAATTTCATGAAAATTATATTCCTCGGAAAAAAACCACTTCGCACTGTTGATTTGTGTTTTGATTATCAATGTAATTATAAATGCCAGCACTGCTATGCTGTTGATTTTGCAAACCCCAAAAAAAGAGGAATGTCGCTTGATGATTACAAGCTGGCAATTGATAAATGTGTTGCTGAAGGTGCCATTCACTTTAACTTAGTCGGTGGTGAGCCGACAATGGATGAACGATTATTTGATGTTGTTCGTCACGCCAAGAAACGTGGGTCTGTGATTAGTCTTGCTACTAATGGATCTTTATTAACTAAAGAATATTGTTTAGAGCTTAAAAAAATTGGACTAGATGTCGTTCTCATCAGCATGGATCAACCAGACAAAGTTGATCTAGATAAATTTCGCAACAAAGGCTGTTACGAAGACGTTATGTCAGCATTAGATAATTGTGTTAATACTGGACTAAAAGTATTTATCAGTGCGGTGTTAACACCACAAAGTCTTCGTGATGGCAAAACTAAAAAACTATTACAATTTTGTATTGATCGAAAAATTCTTATGCATACAAATTTGCCAGCTATTATGGGCAGATGGAAAAATCAAACACAGTTTTTCTTCAATGAAGAAGATCAGCAACTGGTACGCGAATTATACAAGAACCGTTACGTGCGCGCTTGTGAAATGAGTTCGTATTTTAAAACTGCATGTCGGTCTGGTTGGGAAAAATTGCATATTACAGAGTATGGCGATGTCATGCCATGTACTTTTGTTCCAATTCAGTTTGGTAACATCCTTACAGATAATCTAGATGATATTCGAAAAAAAATGCATGATTACAAATTATTTAAAGGTCATATCGAAATGTGTATTCCATCTACACATTTAGGTTATCGTAAACTTTATGAAGAGAAAATATCGAAACACAAGTACTTACCTGTTTCTCATAAAGATGTGGCTTTAGATGAAAACACAAACTGATTCTGTTGACATCGTATTACATCGAATTTTTAGTCCACGCACTTCTTATGGACAACATATTCAAAATACAAAGCCGCCTTATTTTTTAAAATCTATTGAATCAATACTACAAAATCGTTACTGCGAGATATCTTATAAATTTTTTGATGATCGCATTACTAAATTAATGAATACATCCAAAACAAAATCAAAAATTTATATTTTAGATTTAACTATTTTTGATATTCCATGTTTAGAAAAAATCGCTTTAGATATTAATAAAGAAATCAATCCTGCTCTTGTTATAATCATTGGTCAGGCTGCCACAGCAATGCCTAGTGAGTGTTTAAGTTTTTTTAATGACTCTATTCCTGTTCATGTAATTGGCGGCGAACCAGAAGGTGTTTTGGAAAAATTTGTTTTTTCTGCTTGGCCCAATATAGATCAGACAGGCTTAAAAACTAAAAGCTACAATAGAGAGAATCTCACTTTAGTCAGAAATCAATACTCTCAATTTAATGAAGCTCCGCCTATTTTCTTTTCTAAAGAAGAAATTAAATCTTATCAGTATCTATTTCCAATTAAACATAATGAGCCCGTTGTATGGGGTCATATCATTGCGACTCGAGGATGCCCTCACAGCTGTAGTTTCTGTACTCATTTAATAAGAGAAAGCTATGGCAGCTCAATGCGAAAAAAAAATATTTCGACAATTATAGCAGAAATAAAATCCTTACAATCACTCGGTGTTAACATGATTGCTTTTGGCGATGACGATTTAACGGGTGACCAAGATTATTTAAAAAACTTGTGCATTTCTATTATTGAGCAGAAAATTCACATTAAATGGACCGCCCATGCTCGAATTGATGAGTGTACTTTTGAACTGCTCAAGCTCATGAAAACAGCTGGATGCAGTTTACTGCGCTTTGGTTTAGAATCTGGATCAGAAGAGGTTTTAAAATCTTTTCAAAAAACACGTTTACCCGAATCATGGTGGAAACAAATAAATACAATTTTACCAGTCTGCAAACAATTGAATATTCAAACTTGTGGTTTATTCATTTTAGGTTCACCGCAAGATAAATTTTCAACACACTTACAAACGTTTATTCGAATAATGAAATCTCCTCTTGATTTAATTCAACTGCATTTTTTTACTCCATACGAAGACACAATAGAATCTAAAAAACTAGGTGCCAAAGCTAAACCCACACAGCATGATCATTATGCTTGGAATTTCGTTAATTATTCACAAGCCACAAGATTTGAGGTTCGATTTTTTTACATTTTGATTTATATATGTTTTTATTTGAACCCTATTCGAATGATTACTTTCACTAAAAATTATTCAAACTTTTTTTTGAAAAACCACGATACAGCTCTAACTCTTATTCACGGCTATATTCGCGTTATTTTTCAATTTATACCTTTTAAATTTAAAACAAATGCCCATGCTGATTAAAACAAAATTCCCTAGACATCGTATAGATTTTAGTTTTAAAGAATTGTGCTATTTCTTAAAACATTTAACGTCTCAAGATTCTATTCCCACATTTGAAAATAATTTTTGTGAATATTTAGATATCAAAAGATCTGTTTTTATTCCATCTTGTCGATGGGGACTATATCAAGTCTTACAAAATCTTAAGCTTAACGTAAATGACGAAGTCATTATGCCCGCCTATACTTTCGAAGCCCTGCCATTTGCAGTTCTCTCATCTAACGCACGTATAAAGTATGTTGAACCCCAAAAACCTCATTTTAATGTTGATTTAGAAATCATTAAAAATGCCGTCACGTCTAACACAAAAGTTATCATTGTGTCTCATCTTTATGGACAAAGCAGTGACATTCAAAAAATTGCAGATTTCTGTAATCAACAAAAAATTTTTTTAATAGAAGACTGTGCACATGCTTGCGGAGCCAAAGAAGAACAAAAAAAATTAGGAACCTTTGGTCATGTTGGTTTATTTAGTTTTGGTATCGGTAAAAACATGAATACGCTCGGTGGCGGAATGCTCGTAACAAACTCTATTACGCTTGCTGATACTATTCAGGACAAAGTTGCTACATTACAGCAACAGTCTTCAGGTAAAATTGTTTTACTTGCCATCAAAACATATCTTATGGCCTTGTTAACAGGTCCGCTTTTTACCTTGTTTACGTTTCCAATTATGAAATGCGTTTTGCAATATAAGCCAAATTTTTTTGATGATGCAGTAAATGAAACTGTAAATTTAAATGACTTTAAGATGAATATTTTAAAATCCAGAAAAGCAACAGCTGCTCAAGCGGCTCTGGGTATATTAAAGCTGAGTAAATTAGAGTCAGTTCGCAGCGCCCTGGTAGAAAGAGCCAAGCTCTATGATGAGCATTTATCGAAAAAAATTAAATGGCCATTTTTTGAAAACAACCGAGATTCACAATCTTTATCATACTATGTCATTAAGTCTGCCAACACAGATCAAATTAGAAAAGCTCTTTTAGAAAAAGGCATAGATACAAAATCATGTGATATGAACAATTGCGCGTCTTTAACTCATCATCAAGATCAATCTAGCTTTTCTATGGCTGAAATAATTAAAAATCATATCATTGAAATTCCAAATCACCAGAACATGAAAAAGCACGAAATATTACAAATCGCCAATGAAATTAATTTGCTTATTGAGAACAGTGAAGTGTAATTATGAAGTCAGTATCTTTTGTCATACCCTTTTACAACGAATCCGAATCTATAGAAGAAACTGTATCTGTTGTATTAAGTATCTTAAAGAAAATGACAGATGATTTTGAACTCATTCTTGTTAACGATGGCAGCGTAGATGATTCTTTACCTAAAGTTCTTAAAGCCTTTTCTCAAGAGAACTCTTTACTAGTTATATCACACGGCATAAACAAAGGGCTAGGTGCTGCAATCAGAACAGGTTTCGATGCAGCCCAAAAAGATATTGTTGTATACAGTGATATGGATATGCCATTTGATTTTCATTTGCTACCAGAAATACTAAATACCATGCCGAACGATGTGGATATTCTTAGGGGAATTAGATCTTCTGACCGCGAAAACTGGATTAGAAAAATATATAGCTTCGGTTTTAAAACATTTATATACGCTCTGTTTGGATACTCTTTTGCAGACCCTAATTTTGCGCTAAAAATTTTCAATCGCAAACAACTCCAATCTTTAAATTTGAACTCTGATGGATCGTTTATTGATGCCGAAATATTGCTTGAAGCACTAAAACTTGGATACAAAATAGAAACTATTGATATTGAATACAAACACAGACAGCACGGAACATCACATTTAGCAAATTTTAAGAATATTTTTCGCATTTTAAAAGAAGCTCTGTCTTATAAATTTAAATCTGTTAAAAATAAGGTTGAAAAAAACCATGCTTTATAAAATCGAAAAAAGCAGATTTTTTGTCGCTTTTGTTTTAATGGCCATACTGTACTCAGTGCTATCTGGTATTACTTATGGATACAAGCCTATGTATGGCGAAACCGAAGTTAGGGGACTAATTAATCAAGAGCCTAATGTTATTCACCCAGAAATCTATAAAGAAATTAAAGCCAATATACCACATACACGACTTATTGACGTTTACGCGTGCCAGGATTGCTTTTTGCCTTTCTCTGCAAAAGCACAAAACACAAACTTAAAAAACGGTTTATATCGCTCACATTTTCAACCTAAGCTTTTTTTACAATACAATGAAAAAAAATATCCAATTTTATTTGCTGAACGCATTGGTGGTTTAACATACGCTTTTGTTAAAACCTTAAAAGAAAGTTTGTCTCTCTATAGCGCACTCTTGTTTTACCATATATTAGTCGGTATTTTAATTATTTACTTTTTTGGCAAGTATGTTGCGAATGCATACAGCGTTCGCACAGCACAAATAGCAATGCTTTTTTTAACGCTGTCACCTCTACACATATTGAATAATGGTAATTTCATATCTAAAAAAATGGAAGCCCTTGTCTTTTGGACCGTTGCCTGTGCTTTCTATTTTAATAGAAAAAAAACAGCAATATTCTTAGCCATTTTTTCGGGTCTTTCAGTCATTGTTATTAAATCAACAACACTCATTAATATTTTCAGTAGTTTTTTACTTTTCAATCTGAAACAACTGTTAAAAAAATGGAAAATTATATTCATAACTCTATTTGTCGTTTTTGTATCAGGGCTGCTGCTGATTTTACGCGATAGCTCTGGCGTCATTAATGAATATTACCAAACTGCAGAATATCTAAAAGAGTGGAAATACTTTCAAGCCGCTCTGCTTGACTCTATTTTAATGATTGCTGCTCCGTTAAAGTATATGGAGTATTTTCTGGGTTTAGAAACATGGCATTTTCCATTTACGACTTACACTCCGAGTGTTGAGGACTACTCTAACTTTCATCCTTGGAATAGAATGGAAAGTTGGAGCTGGTTTTATTGTGTACCACTTGTGTTTTTCTTTATTCCAGTTATTTTTAGTAAGTTTTTTAATTTTTATGAACGATATTTTAGAATATATTTAACCTGGATATTTTTCACTGTGAGTATTTTTTTTGTGGCCCATAGATACTTCACGTATAGCATGTACGCAATAGGATCAATTGGTTTTATTGCAATTATATTTGCTTTTATATATGAAGATTTGCAGAAAATAAAAAATAAAATTATAACAAGAATTATAATTTCTATTTTTTGCGTATTTTATATTGCGCAATTAATTCAATTTGTTGATACATACAGAAAAAATGGTCCCATATTAACATTTAGCTTTAATGCTTATCAGGAAATCGCTCACGATCTGGAATCTAGAAATATAAATGCCCCTCTTATGTTTTTTGTTTCAGAAATGGGTAACTTAGAAAATTTTTCTGAACAGATTAAGCCAATTTATGTTCCCGATAAAATGTTAGAAAAATTAGGTGATATTTTTAACTTTTCTCAAAAATCCTACATACTATTACAAATGAAACCTGATTGGTATGAATCAAAATGGCCAAAATCAATTTCTAAGCAAAATATTATTCAAGCCGCTGACGAGCAAAACATCAAATTGCAGCCGATTAAAGAATACACATACAGAGGCGACTTAGTTTACTGGCTTATATTGGCTGAGCATTTAGATCATGATAAATTTTCAAAAGGCGATTATAAGATACCTACAGAGGTTAAAAATAAAATATATGAGAGTATTCCTTTGTGGAGATAATTTAAAGCATTTATCTCTATATTGATTTTTCTATATTTTAGATCGGTCTTGCTTCAACTCAATACTAAATTCTAGCTTTTTAATTAAATCCATAAAATCATCGCTCATTAGAAAGTTAAATTCACTTTCTCTTGACGAATTCATTAAATCGTCTAATTCAGGCGTGTTTCCTAAAGCAGGATGAACCATCATCATTGTGTCATCTTTTATATTTTGTAAAAATTGGTTAACTATTTGCAAATTCATTTTTTCATTTGCGTAGTCATAAAAACCTGTAAAATTTTTGTTTGTTTTAATTTTACTTTTTTTCAACCGACTACGCATTTTTTGTCCAAAAAAATTCAAAAATGCTTTTTTAAAAAAAAGTGAATCCATCTCAAATATGTTTGCTGTATTTCGAACAAAAAAGTCAGGTTTGTAATTAACACGACTCAATGAGTTCATAATAGCGTCAGAAACAAAAGGTAATTGATGTATATGGTGATGAGAGTCTAAGTAATCCGGTTGACTTTGTGTAAGATCACAAAATTTATTCCACTGCTTTTCAAATTCAATTTCAATTTTTTTCTGAGAAAAACTATTTTTTAACATTTCACTATAAATATCTAGAATTGAATGGCCCGGACTCGGTTGTTTGCTTTTTTTATCTTTAAAGAAATTATGTGTTAAATTAAAATGCAGACCTAAAAACTGTTCTTTACAGCTTTTCAACAGTTGAAAGTCTGTTCGATTTGATTCAGGCATAACGATGCAAGAAATAGCAGAAATTCTTTTTCTTTGTGCTAACTCGTAAATAGCTAAATTGATATTTTTCGCTATTCCAAAATCATCTGCACAAATCATTATCTTTTTGTTTTTACTCTTCATAGTAGATTCACTCTTGTCAGAATAAAGACGAAATTTTAGTGGGAATAGATATTTTTCGAACAAGTGCAATTTTTTCAGTTAAATATTTTAAATCTTGGCTAGTCGTCTGCGAAGCTTCAATACGACATTTCTCTAATAAGTAGATAAGATTTTCCAATCTTTTGATACAAGCTAATTCTTTTTCAGCATGTCTTTTGATAAATCGAATTTTTTGATCACGTGCTGATATAGTCTTTTGATCACTAGTATAATTAATCAGAGCTTTTCTTAATCGCTCAATCGAAATCTCAATCAAATTTTGTGATAAGTTACCAAAGCTAAGAACTTTGGGATTTTGCAGATGATTAATAAATGGTGTTTTATATGCTGTCGAATAGGGTTTAACTAAATTAAAAACTTCATCTATATACATTACATTGTAGGCCTGTGCGGTAGTGACTACTCCCCAATTTAAATCCGGTGCTTCTTGAGCCCACTTGTCTAGTTTTTCTAAGTTTTTAGTTAACACATTCCAAGATGAGGGAAAGCGAATAAAATGATTAACTTCGTCTGTGCCATCGACAGATACCCAAATTTCAACACTTTTAAATTTTTTCCAGAGATCAAGCAAACGATCCGGAAGTTGCGTAAGATTTGTCGTGTACGAAAGAGAAATAGCAGAAGACTGACCCGTTGATTTCAATAATTCTAAAATTTTAAAATGAGCTGGATTAATAAGTGGTTCACCCCCACGAAATGTAATAGCTTCAAGATTCTGCAACTGAGATATCATAAAATCAAAATTGTTCTCTTCTAAAAGCTTACTACTGTCGTGATTGTTTATAACATCAGTATCTTGATCATAAATTAATTTATAATCAGTGAAACTAGAAGAACTACTTGGGTGACACATAATACATTTTAAATTGCAAAGATTGCCTAATCGAAGCTCTAAATGAGTCACAGGTTGATCCCATGAACCATCTTTAGGCGCATTCTGACTTAAATGATCCCAATCATGAGGATAAGCATCTAAGTAAAACTGTCGCATCGAAAAAGCACCAACTGACTCTTCACTATAACAAGCTGTGCATTTTTTATTAGCTTTGCCACAAAGCATATTTTTTCGAATATCTTTGAGTGTTTGTGATTGAAAGACTGTCGTTGTTGTTTTTTGTAAAAGATTAAAATTATTACTTTCATCAGCCAATGAGAATTCAGAAACACAGCATAATTTAAAGTTTAATGTATTCGCTTCTATTGAAAGATGTTTCCAAGGTAAAGGACAAAAAACAGAATTCGGTTCATTGAGCTTTTTCATCTTAGACCGCTGAGTTCACGATAACGTGTTTTCATAAATTTTTTTATGTATGGTTTTTTTATTTCTGTAATGTGCTCATAATTATTATTTTGCAATTCTGGTGGCGGTCTTAACGGTGGATTTGTACCGCCAAAACTTTTAACAAACTCATCCTTAAAAAGAATAAATTGATCTTTATGCAACAAATGAAAAACGCTTTTACTGCCAAACAAATATGTTTTTCGTGCCAGCATGGCTACATCTTCTAAGTCGATTAAAATTTTAAATCTGAGTATTAGATATTTTAAAATTTTACGAAATGGATACACGTACCAAGGCATATCAATATCTACTGTAAAAAGTGAAAGCGTTGTTTTTTCATCCCAATAGTAAAAATCAGAACGTGACTCAACTTTAATAATGTGGTGAATACTTGGCAACCAAATGGGAAAAGCTTGAATTTTTTCATTTATAAAAGTGGCTGGTGGAATGTATTTCGTAGTTAATGTATGGCCAATTTTGAAATTAAATATTCTCCAGATTTGATTCCAACGAATATGCGTTGGGCTGTAATCCAGTATCTCACAATGCTGAATAGCTTCATCATGCAAATAATAATAATGTTCACAATCAAGATATGCTCCGACAACAAGAGATTGAGCTGCATCAATAAGATAGGATGCTTGAAAGTTATACTTCATGAAAACCTAATTTAAGCCACAAAACTTCTTTTTCTTCGACAAACGGCAATTCAACCAACTTCATTTTACGTGGTTTTAAATAATGACTATCAGAACTTACTAGCTTTGCAATCCACTCATCAACGCTAGGATTTTTTTCTAATTGTAACGTAGACAAAGAAAACTCATAGGCATGCCACGGACAAGTCATTTTTTTTTGACGAGAGCAATAGTCTTTCGATGTGAAAAAACCGCCCATATGGGGACATACATTTTTTAAAACGCGAAAACTATTATTCTCACGAAATATAATTACACCCGGCTCACCTGCTAAATTCACGAAAAACGGCTTTTCAAACGGAACATCTTTTTTAAGAATTTTAATCAAATGTCTCATGTGGATTTTAGCTTTTTCTGAAGTCTTGCACGAGCTACAATGTCATAAAGTCGTTGTTCTAATATAGAGCGCGGAATAAATTGACGACTCGGAAGTAAAAATGGCAAAAGTCTGAAAATTCGAGTTGGAAACCATAAATAAGAAATCACATAAAAAATAGACATCGCTATTACTCGATAAATATTAAGTTCTAACCCTGAAATTGCTTTGCAGTAACTTTTTAGAAAAGTAAAATCATACATAACAAGTAAATTTTCAAAATATGAGTCATCTATGACAGGTATACTTTTTTCACGCGAAAGTTCTCTGAAAAGTTCTGATCCAGGATAAGGCGAGAATAACGAAAGATCTGCATCATCAACACCATTAAAAGCTAAGTACCACATCATCAATGCCGTCTTGAGCACATCAATACGCTCTTCTTTTGGAAAACCAATCACGAGATTGAGCTTAACAGTCAGTTGATTTTTTTTAGCCATCTTAATTGATGAAATCATGCGACGTAAATTAACTCTTTTTTTAACCTCTTTTAAAACTCGAGCAGAACCATTTTCAGGAGCATAAACTAATAACTCCATACCAGTTTCTTTTAAATTGCTTAATACTTCTGAATCTAAAGCTTCACTTCGCGTTCCAGATGGCAATGACCACGGTATTTTGATTTTTCTTCTTTTGAGCTCTTCAGTAAACTCCATGACCCATTTTTTTTGAACGATTGCAGTTAGATCAAAAAAATCGATACCATTTGCTCCATACTGTTTAATATTATATTCAATTTCATCAACGACATCTTCTGGCTTACGCATAACATACTTCGTAGTCCACATAGTTGCGCTTGAACAAAACGTGCATTGATATGGACAACCACGAGTTGCTAAAATAGGAAGATTTCGACCATGAGAAATTCCCATAGTAAAGTTTGGCTGAAAATATGGTTCTAACTGCAATAAGTCCCAAGCTGGCCAAGGCATTTCGTCGACGTTAACTATTCTTTTTTTAGGATTTGAAAAAAATGCTCCATCTTGCAAGTAACAAACGCCGGGTACTGCTTGCAGGTTTTCTTTTTTTCGTATAGCTGAACACAAAGCTAAAAACGAAAGCTCACCCTCACCCGTTATAGCAAAATTAATTTCAGGACAATCTCTTAAACTGTATTCGGGTAAAGCTGTTATATGTTCGCCACCAACAACAAAAGTAGCATGAGGAAATGCTTTTCGAACAGCTCTGATAAAATTTCTAATAAAAGGCCACTCTTGAGAAAACATAACACTAAACCCGATAATGTCAGATTGCGGTGGTATTGCTGCAATTGCTTTTTCAAAAGAAGCACCTTGCATTTTAAAGCGACCATCTTCTGAAGTCGTAATTCTATCAATATCTAAACCAATGCAATCAACAAGACTAACGGAATAATTGTGCTGTCTCAGCAAGCTAGCTATATAAGCTAAACCTATCGGCAGCGTCACTGGGGTTGAATAAGCTGTGGCTGAAAAAATAATAGGTGGTCGTATAAGCGTGATCATACCACCAGGCGTATTGTTACTAAATGTAGGATCCAAAATACTCATAACACAGTCCTATCTCATCGCATATCATAAATACCAGATAGAAACTCTGTCAATTTAGTGATGTGTTGAGGTTGAGCTTCAATACGAACATGATCATAACGATTTATGTTCGTTATAAAATAGTTAGAAAATATGTACCTGGCTGGTAAAACTTCGCAGTTCTCGCTTAAGTTTAAGCCTTTTGGTAAAACATTATAATCCAAATCTTCTGAAACAATAACCAATTCATGGGCTAACATACTCGATCTCATCAAAGCTCTATATCTAATAAAAAAGTTGGTTCCCTCTCGACTATCAGCGAAAAGTGCCAAATTGTTTCGTACTGCATAAAATATTTTGGGCTGCCATTTTTTAATGAATTCTTTGTGATAGAGCAATATTTGGTCTTTGATTGTCATTAATGGCATTTCACATAGGCTTTGTGAATCAAGATTCGCATTGTGCTTATGTTCATGAATCCATTTAGCTAAAGCTTTAGATTTTTCAACTGATACAAACTCTGAATCATAAGTTTGTGGTATTAAATGGTGCGGAATCAAGAACTGGTTAATTCCTTTTTGATCAGGATGGCCTCCCCAATCAGATAAAAAGCATGGCCAACCAACTCTTTGAGCAAAACGTGCCGCAATGCCAAAATCTTCACTCATAAATGTGGATAGACTCACAAAAACAGGAGCCGGCCGATTTATAGCTAACCACTGATCTGTTGGCACCCAACCATGAAAAATAGGAGGGTTTTTCCAGCTCAGGGATTTCAATGTTTTTTGCAGTTTGTCTTTATAAGAAAAATTTGCAAAACGTCCCCATGAGTCATCAAGCATATCATCGTATTCACCAAAAATATCAAGCGTTACGTTTTTACGAGTTGTCTGCTGTAACATGGATATTGTCTGAAGCAGACCCTCTATATTTTTCCCGGCAGATAAACGTCCAGCATACACAAAATTTATTTGATCATGACTCAACTCTTTGGATTGTTGTGCTAAGTTTGGCACAAGCTGCTCTCTCGGTATTACGCCAATTTGCAGAGGGGGAAACCCGCAAAGGTTAACTAAAACATCTTTTACTCTTTGTGAAAGAACCCAAATACGAATTTTATCCCAAGGCCAACATGGCATTTCTAAAAACCGTAAAAAAAATTTTCCAGTTAATACAACTTCAACATGAGTATTATTATTTTGTGGATAATTTTCTTGTAAGTTATATTTTTCGTCATCCGGTATCCAAATCTCTCCGGCATCTGGAACATATTTTTGAAACCAGTCATTAACAAAATTTTGAATTTGATCAAAGCTAGTTTGGCAAAAATCTTTTGGAACAGTATAAGGGCGGATTTTTTTCATCCAAATTTCCTCGAACGCATTGCTTCATCTAAGCAAAAAAAAGAATTAATGTCGTTTAAAAAACTATGGATAATGCACCGTCCTTTGTGGTGGTTCAGCACACTCGTTTTAGACTGGACTCAACGTACAAAATGAGACGAAAATATATAATGTCCAAAAACCATTTTTGCATCTTACCTTGGATTCATATGCAGGTGTCACCTAACGGCAAGATGCACAGCTGTTGCCAAACCTCTTTTAAAAATCCATTAGGCGATTTAAACAAGACCTCTATCGAAAACATCTGGCAAGGCGAATCCTACAAAACCTTAAGAGAGTCTATGCGCGCGGGTAATAAAATATCTGATTGTGAAAGTTGTTTTTTACAAGAAGATCTTGGCATCACGAGTTTACGACAGTGGGCCAATCAGGAGTGGGCTTCACTTATTACTGATGATTTTCTAAATGCTCCTTTACAAAAACCTATCTATTTAGATTTAAGATTTGATAACAAATGTAATTTCAAATGCAGATCATGCACACCCCATTACAGTACAAACTGGTACGCTGATTATAAACAAATTAAAGGCGAAGAATTCATACCTGAATTTAACCACGACACTGCTGATAAAGTTTGGACAGAAATTGAACCTCTTTTAAGTAATACTCAAAAAATTTACTTTGCCGGAGGCGAACCACTTATTAATCAGTTTCATTTGCGTACTTTAAAACATCTAGTTGAAATCGGAAAACACCCCGCTTTAGTTTACAACACTAACTTTTCTATTTTACCAAAAGAAGTATTAGACTTATGGGGACATTTTCCAAATGTCATGATTTGTGCCAGTTTAGACGGAGTCGAAAAACAAGGTGAATATATTCGTTCAGGTTTTAAGTGGTCGAAATTTACTCAAAATAAATCATTGCTAAAGCAAGTTGTTCCAAACGCGGTTTTTAAAATTGATTTTACACTCAGCATATACAATGTCTTTCATTTGCCTCATACCCTAAAAACACTGTTAACTGAAGGCATTCTACAAACATTAAATGACTTTACTCTAAAACCTTTAATTGATCCACGTTATTTAAATGTTAAAATTTTGACTACAAATGAAAGAGCCGATCTAAAGAAAAAATACTCTTCTTTTTTAGCAGACTTTGAACATTTATTTCCAAAAGAATCTTTACGAGCTCACGATATTTTAACCTCTGTTCTAGACTATATTGAACAAGATGATTTTAGTAATGACCGACTGACTTTTCAGTTTTTTAATCGCAAATTAGACATTTTGAGAAACGAGAAATCTGAAGATCTATTTCCAGAGTTACAAAAACTGATTTTTTAATAAATCACGAGTAATTTTTTTTGATTTTTGATGGATTAACAGACATGATTAAGCTAGTTATGAATCAAAGTTCACATAAAATTGCTTTACTTTCTCAATCAACATCCCAAGAGTGGGTGAGTTGTCAGACAATTTATCGTAACTTAGTTAAAAGCTACAAATCGGCTTTCAAAGAATCAGAGCTTTGTCAGTTATATCTTTCACCCAATTATTCCAATTTTGAAGCTCATAATGTTGTGTCAGAATTAGTTTCTAAAAACATTGAAACAATTGCTTTTATTGACTATGCACCACATCCTGAAAAATTTATTAAAATACTGAACGAGGCCAACCTCAGCAAAAAGCCTGATCTTATTTTTCACATATACGGAGATTTTGTTTTACAAGTAGGATCTTGGCTAAAAATCGAAAATGACTTAAAAAACTTTAATGTTAAGTTTATTTGTGCATCTCATAGGCATGCTAAGTTACTCGAGTCATTTATTCAAAATACTCAAGTCGAAGTTGTACCGTTTCCAGTAGACGAAAACGAGTTTTATTTTTCTTCTAGGTTGAGAGAAGAAACACGCCAAAAAATGTCTCTTACAAAAGATGAAGTTATTTGTTTTTATTCAGGGCGCTTGAGTTTACAAAAAAATATTTTACCGTTAATTCGAGCATTTAGTTTTTTTCAAAAGCATGTATCACCGAATTCTAAACTTTTGTTAGCTGGACCGATTGATGATCTTGGGGTTCCTTATCTTGCAAAAAAATCACCTCCAGGAATTATGAATTTTGATATTCAAAATGCAATACAGAGTTTATTTCCAGAGACTGAAGACTGCCCTATTTCTTACTTAGGCAACATTTCTGCTAAAGATTTAAATGCAACTTACAATGCTTCTGATCTTTTTATTAGTCTCAGCGGACATAACGATGAGGACTTTGGCATGGCACCTGCCGAAGCACTCATGACAGGTTGTTATTCAGTGCTTACTGATTGGGGAGGCTACAGCAGTTTCAAACGATATGTTCCAGAGCTAGTCAGTCTTGTTCCGCTTCAAATTGGCATATCTGTTTCACCAACACAGCATGATATTATCAAGCAGTTAACTATTGCACCAACAGAACAATCCTTAAGAAAACGAGAAGAACTCGCCTTAGCTATGCAAAATAGTATATCTATTTCAAATGTTGAAAAAATGCTTTTATCTCAATTGCAAAAAAAGTCAGAAAAATTTTTGGGATTTTCAGAACTTTTCAGACAGCTTCAACGAAATTTAACGCTAAGGCCTGATGCTCCTTTCAAAAGCACGACTGGCTATTCTCAATTATACAAAGAAGTTTATCATGTCTACTCCAATACTTGAAAAAATGATGTCTCTCGACTTGCAGTCTTATTTTTTTCGTGACAAACAAATGTGGAGTTTGGAGAACGATGCTGTTTCAGGTATGAACTTGCTTTTAGGAGATCATACCAACACGCATTTCTCACCTGCACGTTCGCTTTTTTTGTATCAACTTAAATCTCTCGATGCTTTATCTTATTTTTCACCGATGCAAGTTAAAGATGGAATAGCGACGCTATTAGGTTTTTTTTATGAACATCAAAATCCATCATCACCAGAACAACAACTGTTGATACCCAAAAAATTTGGCAGCTTAATTCCCAAATCTTGGATTGAACAAATTTTTTTATATGAGCACAAAACAATTCAACGAGCTGAAAGTAAAAGAAATAAGCTCGTATTGATTGTATCTGCACTAGATGAAAAACAAGTTTCTTTGCCTGGACTAGATCGACTTATCCTAAAACTTACATCTTATAATACTTTTTCTGAAGTTAATGTCATAGTCATGCCTCAAAAGTCACTTTTTGCTCAAGATAAGATTATGGCTTTTCAAATTCAACTCGTACTTAAAATACAAAAAGCATGGCCTCATGCACAGATAAAATTATTAAATGATTTCAACTCAAGTACGCTAGCCGATCACTGTTTTATAGATTTAAACGAATACTCATTTTACTACGGACACAGTGCTTTAACTGACTTTTTCTTACAAAGAGGAGCATTAGATTTTTCTGCGCTTCAAAATACAAAACAAGATTCTCTTTTAAAAATTCCGCTTTCTTTTTATCATGAGTTGCACTTATCAAAACCTGATGACAACAATGAGTTCAACATCGAAAATTGTTTTTCTACAATGAGAAAATCCTCTATCATGAATCAAGAGATTAAAAACCATCGCCCCCAGAAAATAGACTGCTCAAATTTAATCGTCGCGCCGTCTATTAATGATTTAGCATGGCGTTTGTCGCAAGATACTAAGTCGATCTTTTAATTACGTTTTTTGCTAATATTAGCAATTTAGTCGCAAGTCTAATTTTTTTGTCTTTTATTGTGCCTAATATGTGAATACGTTCTACGGGCTTTTCATCTGAATACGGCTCTTTTAAAGATCTTGTAATAACCGAATTATTAAAAGAAATTTGATCTCGCCACATGTAATGACAAAATAATTTATCATTACGCCAAAATACAATTAGATCAAAAATTTCACATTTTTTTTCAAACGGAATCACTGTAACTGTTTCATCAATTTTTAAAAGAGGCTGCATTGAATCTGAAATAATTTTAATTTCTATAGTGTGTTCTTTACTAAGCCGACTCTTAAGAACTTCAAGTTGGATCAAATCAATTTTCATAAAAATACCCTTGTTGAATGAGCCATTTATGAGATTCTAAATTTTTTTCTAAGTTCTGGTGACCTCGATGCGGATCAAAAACTTCATAAGAGTTTTGATTTTCTATAGCCCAAGGGACAAGTGTACTATTCTGTGTTTCGCTATGCATGTCAGTCATACCATATGAAACAAAAAAATCAGTTTTCAGTGGATCACTATACGAATCAAAAATTTTCTGCTGACCCAATAATACTGATTTTTTTGCTCTTTCTAAAATTAAATCAGCGACAGAACTCGTTAACAAAGTTTTTTCAGAATTCCATTCCGTTACGATCAGCATTTTGCACTTATTGACTATATTTGGCATTAAATAATATGGATCTATACTTTTCGTATTATCTTTTTGATAAGAAAGTAAACTACTGTATAAACCATCTGATAATTGTGCTGGATCGATTGCTGGTCCTGAATTAACTTTGACTAGCGTAACTTGATCTGAGAACTTCGACTTAAAATCTGCATGACCACCCCAATCAGATAACACCGCATTGTGTCCGCCAATCAGCGCCTTAAATGCAGCCATACCAAAGTTTTCATCCGAATGTAAAGATGGAGAAACAAAAATTATTTTTTGACGAGAAAGAATTTGATCTATTTCGTCTCTCTGTAATTGTCCAAGAAAAGTAACTTGATCATCTAACTTAAGATCAGTCGTTAACTTTTTCAAATATGTGTCATAATGGTCATCTTTAAAGCCCATATTAGGACTACCAAGATGATCTGCTGACCCAATGAACGTAAAATGCCAATTTATGTTTTTTTGCTTTTTTTTCAGCAAATGTAAACTCAATAAAAGCGTGTGCAAATTTTTTTGAGATGATAATCGACCAATAAACATTAAATTAATCTGCTCAGTCAAAGTCAATTTCGGGATTGTATTTTCATATATCCAACTATAACTAAATGGCACTATCTCAACTTGTGCCGTCGGATAAGTTTTTCTAATACAATCCGCATCACGCGAGCAAGAAGAAATAAAAATATCATGTTGTTGAAACAAATCTGCGTGACCCCAATGTCTAAATGGCCAAAAAGCAATACTTGCTTGGTTGTGAACATGTATTAAAAAACGAACGTTTAAAGAAAGTTCAAACCGTAAAAAAGTAGCTATACGGGCAACATTTGGAGTAAAACAAGAAAGAACAATTTGTTCTGCTTTTAAAAAAATTTCTTTTTTTTCTGCAAAAGATTCCTCATCAACATCAAATGCATACACTTGATGTTTTTCATCTTGAGTTTTAGTCCATGACAAACACACAAAAGGAATTATCTCTTGCATACTAGACCAAACTAAATTTTTTTTAGATGTTAAAACAATCGTCGTCATAAGCCTTCAGGACGCTCAATATAAAAATTGCCAATAACTAAACCATCTACTGGGGTTTTTAAAAGGAAGTTCTTAGCATCTTCTAAATTTTCGACAATCGGCTCGCCCATAACATTTAGACTTGTATTTAAAACACATGGTATATTCGTCAATGCACCAACTTCGCGAATAAGGGCATGAAATAGTGGATTTACTTGATGTCTTACAGTCTGCATTCTAGATGTGCCATCAAAATGAGTCACTTCTGCCAGAAGCTGACTAAATGCTGGTTGAACAGGTACCGCAAATGACATGAACGGATTATTGAATCCAGCTGGAACATCAAACAAAATATGTGCTTGTTCGTGCAAAACCGAACAACCATACGGTCTAAAATTTTCGCGCATTTTGATTTTTTCATTTAGTTTATTTTTAACACCAAAATAATCTACTCTTGCTAAAATACTTCTATTGCCTAATGCTCTTGGTCCTGTTTCGCTGCGCCCTTGATACCATCCGATAATTTTGTTTTGTGATATTAGCTGAGCTGCATAACTCGAGATATTGTCCTCTCTACGAATTGAAAATCCTTCAAAGATTTTGAAGATTTCTTTTTCTATAGGGATCGACTTTTTGTCACCAAAGTATCCATGTTGAAATTCATGATCTCGCCTGCTCCATTGATTTGCATGATCGTGGTGATACAGATAACTCGCGGCGCCGAGCGAAATAGATTCATCTCCGGGAAACGGAGGTACATAAATATTTTTAAATATATTTTGATTAAAAATTTTCATATTGGTAGTACAGTTCAATGCACAACCACCAACTAAAATCAAATTTTCATAATCTGGATACTTAGTTTTTAGATTTTTTACGATATTAATAAGGCTGTCTTCAAAATGATTTTGCACACAAGCTGCCAAATCCGAATAAAGCGAAAGATTTAATGAGCTCTCCCAAAGAGCTTTGCCTTTACCAGAGAATGACTGCGACCAATCTAAATTGACTAAAAAATCAAAACGATTTGCAATTTCAGACGACCGTGCTGATGATCTTCCAAAAGCGGCCAATCCCATGACTTTACCAGCTGCGGTTTTTTCATTGAAAATATATTCGGCCATTTGTTCATATAACATTCCTAGGCCTTGACTGTACCAGCGCATAGAATTTTCTGGCTGATTAAAAGTTTGCCAATTTTTTTTAACACAACGAATAGTTCCATTATTTTGAGTATAGACGGAATGCTCTTCTAAATATCGCACTTCAGATTTCCAATTAATTGGCGATAAATGCTTTTCCCCTTGAGATTCAACTAGATCATTGTAGTTTGAACCCGCACCATCCATGACTATGATTAATGACTTTTCAAATGGTGACATGGCTAAAGCTGCATAGGCATGACACAGATGATGCGATACCCACAGAATATTTTTATTAAAATATGGAGAGTACTTTTCTAATTTTTCTTTTTTAAGATGTTCAAAAAAAGGATATTGATCATTCAAGTATTTTTCAATAGTTTCACTGTTAACAACATCTCTATTCTCGGCAATTTTGCATTCATCGAGAGATTCACTTTGCAATAAATTTTTTAAAGGTACTTCTGGCCATAAACCACTCGCTTTTTTACGAGTCAACCTTTCAGTTAAAAGAAGCTCTATATCCAACATTCTTTCTGAAGATTTAATTAAACATGCGCCCGAATTAAAAAGAGTTTTTCCTAAACCAAGATAGTGCATTATTTATTTATCCATTCTATTACAGTCGAACGTAAAATGAAGATTTAAACTTTTTCCAAATCATTGAAGATAAAAATACGAGTACGAGTGAAACTGTAATAGACCGCATGTAAGCTAAAATCCAATCTTGAAAATTATACCCAGGTAACGCCGGCAACTGAAATGGCATGAGTATAATACTAACTGGATTTGCATAGAGAACAAACTTATAAGCAGCAGGAACATGATTAGGAGTATAAAAAATTGGCGTAAAAAAATAAAGTACACTTAATAAAAAATTCACAACAAAGTTCACATCACGAATAATAACGTTACTTGTTGATGAAATAAATGTCAGCGCTAGTACAGACAAGAACAAAGGAATAGATGCTAGAAACCACAAAAATACAATACTCGGTGAATAGTCAAAATAAAATAACAACGGCAGCAGTATCAAAATTTGCATGATTGCAAAATTTATTAAATTCTCGATCGAAAGAGAAGTTACGATAATTTGTGGTTTTATATTAAATGCTTTGATTGCAAAAGAATGAGTTCTTAATTGAGTATTTCCCATCTGTAGAGTCTGACTCACATAAATCCAAGGTAACCAACCAGACACTAAATATAAAATATAAGTTTTAGTTTCTAAATTAAGTATGTGGCTAAAAACAAAGCCTTGAGCCGCAAGCAAGATTATTGGATTCAAAATCACCCATACAAGACCTAACCAAGTCTTACGATAGCGCATTTTAATGCTTGCCTTCAGCCAGGCTATCAGTTGTACCGCGAAAGTAGAATGTATTAATTCTTTCACTTTGTATCAATTCCTATCGATTTTTGATTGAAAAAGTTTTCGAATACTGCCTTTTTACATTCAATATAAAAATCTTTGTACTCTGGAAAAATATTTAAAAATGTTTTGCCTTTTCGTTTGTCATATTCATTTATGAATTTATAAAAATCTGCGCGATATATATTGAGCTTATCCAAACGTTTGCTGTTTGAGCACCATTCGTATGTTCGCTTTAATTTATTAATCTCGTGTTCTGAAAAATATTCTGAGTTCTTTTTCATGAAATTCACGCTATTTTCTATAAACTTTAGAATGTTTGGCGTATGTATATCTGCGCGTAAATATTCAGGGGCTTTTAAACCAGAAATATCCACAACTAGACTAGAATACTTTTGTTTAAGCTCTATTATATCTTGTAAAAACAGATCAAACTTAGCGGCTGATAGAATGTTAAATGTACACATAACAACGACACGTACATTGGGATTCCAAGCATATAAGTTCGAAATATTTTTAAGAACCAACTGGTAATCAAGTCCGTGACGTATGTACTCAGCCTGGTCTCCATATGTATCTAGACTTGTATAGATTTCAACCGAATTAATTTTTTTCTTTTGCAATAGATCATCAATTTTTTTCGTAAATTGAAGCATTTTAGGTTCGGTATGATTTAAATGAGTATTAACAATAAATTGCAAATTTTCATTTCCTAATGCTTCGATCGTGTCTAACATTTTCCAAAATAATGGAGTAATTAAAGGTTCGCCACCGGTTATGCGCAAAACTTTGAGGTTTGAACAAATCTGATTTAACCATTTATCAAATGCGTCTGCGAAAATTTTTCTTTCTTCTGGTGTTCTCGAAAAATGGCCAGCGCGGTGTTTTGATTCAAAAAATGAATATTGTCCAAATTTTTTTAATTCAGCCGCAACACCAGTGCTTACAGTCGCCATACAATAAGAGCACGAAAAATTACATAAGTTATCTAGCATTACTTCTAAATACTTTGGTTGGATGTTTTGATCCCACGGGGTTTGGGCTATACTATCTAGCTGATCCCATGCCCAGGAATCAGTTGATTTAATATACCTGTCTGAGTACTTTTCCCCAATATCTTCAACATCCCAGCAATAAGAGCATTCTTTTGGCCGAACTCCATCTAGCATTAATTTTCTCTGTTGCTTTTTAAAATTTGTATTATGAAGTGCACTAACGTCTTTTTCTAACTCTTCTATCGGTACCAAGTGTCTTTGGGGATGATGACAACTATGCGTAGTACCCGTTACTAGATCGACTGTTACTTGAAGCCACTTAGCCGCACAAAAACTACGAGATATCGAGTTTATTTTATTCCATTTTAATTCAGAGAATCCCTCAGACATTGATTTCTCCATTTAGTAAGCGATAAGTTTTTAATGCTACATTAACGTTGCCATCATAGACAAGTTTGCCTTTATGCAGAACAATGGCGCGATTGCATGTCTGCAAAACATCATGATCATTATGGCTAACCATTATGACAGCACCAGATTTCTCAATTTGATTGCGAATTCTGTCTTGTGATTTTTTTTGAAAAAACTCGTCTACATTATTAAAAGCTTCATCTAAAATTAAAAGATCTGTGGGTAAAGCTGTCGTTAGTGATAACGAAAGACGAGCTTTCATGCCTGAGCTATAACTATCCACCGTCACATCAGCATAATGACCTAAACCGCTAAACTCAATCACTTCATTAACCAAAGAAGTGCGGTCCGCTTCAGTTAATTTTGGATAAAGAAAATAACTCATCAGAATTGCATTTTCCTTTCCTGTTAGATCTAAAAAAAAGCCTGCTTCTGTCTGAATAACTGCACCCACTCGAGCAGTTTTACTAATCGTACCTTTTGACGGCTCTAAAAGCCCTGCAATGCAGCGGCATAAAGTTGTTTTACCAGAACCATTAACACCCAAAATAGCTAATTTATCGCCTTTATGTATTTTTAAATTTATATTATCTAGAATAGAAATGGTCTTTTTACTTTCAGCAAAATAACTCCAAGGAGAGCTTAATGCCGATATAAAAATATCTCGAGCTGATAAATTCTGAAACATCTGCATTGGATAAAAAAAATCTAAATTTTCAATTTTTAAGATTTCGTGATTCATCAACAACGCCTATTTTTTCGTGTAAGTTAAAACTATTTGTTTCTGCCTTTAGGACCCCCAAAAGGTTTTCGCCCTCAAAAAGACGCACTTCAAGCAGGCTAAGATGTTCTCCAATAAGCTCTAGATAATCAATGTTCGACATTGTTTTTTCGCGCACTAAGCTTGCAACGGGTAAATAACCTAAAGCTAACTTAGGGTCTTCTATGTTTAAATTTTTATTTTTTAAAAATTCAAAAAACTCTTTCTTTGTATCGCTGTGAGTTTTTTCAGCGACAAAAATAATATCAAACTCACCAGATAACACGTACAACGGTAAAATTGCAGATTGACCAATTTCATGATCACGATCCAAAAAAACTTCCCACCATGTTTTACCTATTTGCGAATAGTGTAAAACCATGTCGCCGAACTCGGGATCTAGCGTGAAATAAGTTAAAAATTCCTCTGGAATTCTATATCTTTTAATAGGTTCCATAAATTGTGTCACAACCCCACAAGAAGACAAAAAACCATTTTCTCTGCCATGAAGCGAACGATGCAAAGACTCCATATCGTGTATGAAATAATTTAGACCTGAGATAGCATGCCGAAGGGATACTGATGCGTTTTGCATATATCGACTTGGTTTTTCAATAGAGCCGGCTAATATTTCAAAATGATGGTGAACAACATTCGCAAACTCTTGGTCAAAGCAATCTAAGGCGTATTCAGATATCTTATATATTGATTCTGCATTAATAATATCAATACAACGATTTAAATTTCGTTGTATGTCTTTCATAGTTTTATGTCGACTTACAAAACCTGTAAAACGAGGAAAAAATGAAGTTTTTTTTTGAGCTGACGACAATAGTATTTTAAACCACATCATTGCTGCTGGATTATCGCAAAGTTTCCAATCTAGAAAAATTTTTTTCTCTGTGTGAGGGGCTTGAAACACAAGCTGTATATTGAACATATAGAGCTATTATGCCAACTTCCAATCGAGAAAAGCAAATTTAATTTTGACATCATGGTTGTGTCAGGGTTAGATGAGCAAATGTCTTCAAATAATCAGTGGAGTGAAATTGAATTAAATATCTACGGATTCAAAATCAACTTACGAACAGCACTGGCTAGTTTTGCTATTCGTCAAGAGTTCGCATATTTCAAATCTTTCAATCAATTTGCCGATCTAATTATAGAGCAATTCCCTCTTGAACAATCACCACAGACAAACAAAGGTTTGAAAATAGGTAAAAGCCGCATGTGTACCGTCTTTCAGACTAGCTGGAAAGAGCGCTCTTACGTCTATCAACAATCCTCAGGGTCTATAATCGCCATGGCTAAGTTCAATAGCCAAAATAAAAAAATTAACATTTATACCGATAACGAAGACTTATTTTTTGAAATTACTTTTATGATGATATTATCATTAAGCGGTGAGTTTTTAGAAAAAAATAAAATCATGCGTTTACATGCACTTTCATTTACTAAAAATGAAAAAACCTTTTGCCTTTGGGGCAAACGTAAAGCTGGAAAAAGCTCACTGGCTCAAAAACTTATAGATCAAGATTCAATAAAATTTTTTTCAGATGAAGTCAGTCTTTATGATTTGAACTCACAAAAAATTTTGCCTTTTCCGATCAGAATTGCTCTAGAAAATCCACCCGACACAAGTACTCAATTACTCAATCTTCGAGTTCCTCGCCGCGAGTACTTAGATCAGAAGTATATGTGCGATGTTCCTGAAAACAGAGTATCTACACCAGCGCACCTAAACCAGTTTATTCTTTTAGAAGAAAGAAAATATAAAAACAACATTAGCACACTCAATCTAAAAGAAAAAACTGTGTTTTTATTTCATTTACTATTAGGAACAGGCTTAATTCAAATGTGGGAATATCTAGTTCGTCCAGATAATTTATTTTCATTAGCACAGATTTTATGTTTTCGATTTCAACTTTATTTACACTTACAAAAAAAAGAATTTGTCGTTTGGAAAAGAGCTTTTGATTTTTCAGAAAACTGGATTTTTTTTCAAAAGCATCTTTTAGAAAGACCAAAATGATGGATTTGCATGCTGTTGAAATTGAAATCAATCACACTTGTAATAGATCATGTACTTATTGCCCTAACTCAATTTCAGATCGCAAGACTAAAGGCAGTATGGACATGTCTCTTTTTCAATTAATTATGGATCGCCTAGCAGATGTGAGTTTTTCTGGAAGAATTTCTTTTCATTTATATAACGAACCCTTGTTGCATCCAAAGTTAAAAGAATTTGTCGAAATAACAAAACTAAAACTACCTCGATCTAAAGTTCATCTTTACTCTAATGGCACATTACTAAATGCAAAACTTTTCTCAAATTTACAAAAATCTGGTGTCGATAAATTCATTATTACTCGACACGAAAAAGACTCTGATGATTCTAAATATATTTTCGAAAAAACTTGGAATAACTTAACTGAACTTGATAAAGAGATCGTGGAATATAAACTGTTTAAAGCAATCCATCTTGTAAATCGAGGCGGGCTGCTGCCTAACTTAGGCAAGGATGGTCTACACTTACATCCTTGCCATTTACCCAGTCATATGTTGTCAGTTACGGTTGATGGTCGCGTCTTATCCTGTTTCGAGGATTTTAATGAAAATCTGATCCTTGGCGACTTAAAAACGCATTCACTTAATGAAATTTGGAATTCTTCTGTTTACACTGATTTTAGAAAACAATTAAAATTAGGACTGCGACATAATTTTAAAACTTGTAATGGGTGCAACAGACGTGAAGCCCTGCCCCCTTTTGTTTAGGTAAAAATATGTATTACATTGGCGATGAAGAAATTAAAGCATTAAAGGAACTTTTTGAACGAAAAAAGCTATTCCGCTATCAGGTTAACACTCAAAGCGAGTGTGATTTTTTTGAAACTGAATTTTCCCAATATCTAGGAACGCAACGCTCACTTTTATTAACGAGTGGCACCAATGCGCTTATATTAGCATTGCGGGCGGCGGCTATTGGCGCTGGTGATGAAGTCTTAATACCTGCTTATACTTTTGTTGCCACTGCCGCAGCTGTTTTACAAGTCGGAGCAACTCCTATAGTTGTGAATATTGATTCTAAATTAAGTATTTGCTGTGAAGACGCTAAGAAAAAAATAACAACTAAAACAAAAGCTCTTATAGCGGTTCATATGGATGGTCTGGCTGCAAATATGGATGGCATTATGAACTTGTCGCAAAAACACAATTTCATAATCATCGAAGACGTCGCACAAGCTATAGGTGGATCGTACAAAACCAAAAAATTAGGCAGTTTGGGTTTAGTTGGTTGTTATTCACTCAATGAAAATAAAAATATTTCATGTGGTGAAGGTGGCGCTTTAACTACAAATGATCTTAAAATATACGAGACTGCTTTTCGTCTGCATGATACGCCAGTTCAATTTAGCCCCACACGAAAAGAATCCTTTAAGAACACAATTCCTGAAATCGGATATTCAATGCGTGCATCTGAAATTCAGGGAACAATTATGCGAGTGCAACTTTCTCGTCTTGATTTTATTATTCACCAACTTAATCAAAGAAAAACTATTTTCAAAGATAAATTAATCAATTTAAAAAATACTACTTTAATTTTAGGCCACTGCGAATCCGGTGATTGCGGGTCGTCTTTACATTTATGTTTTGAAGACATCGAAAAAGCTCACAACTTAAGTCAAAAATTAAGAGCTCAAGGGCTTGCTTTTTTTCCTGTAACATCACGGCCGGCACATGCTGTATGGAACTGGATGCATTTATTGCCTGAAAAAATTGAACAAAGCCAATTCATTGACTCAATAGAGATTTTAAGTCGAACGTATAAAATGTCTATTTCATTGGATTGGTCTCTTGAAAAAACAAACGAGGCCGCTGAAGCGACCTCGAAAATTTTAAAAGACTTCTAATTTTTTAAAAACCTATTTAATTTTAGATTCTAATTCTTTAATACGCGCTTCTTGGCTTTGAATGACTTGATTTAATTCATTTAATCCCGCCAACAAATGTGTCGTTAGTTTAGTATAATTCACGGTCAAGTAGCCGGACTTCTCGTCTCGTCTAACGAGCTCAGGAAATACTTCAGCAACTTGTTGAGCGATCAAACCAACTTGAGGTAAATCTTTTCCTTCGACTTGGAAATTCTGAATGTCTTGTTTCCAAGTAAATGAGATTGCATCCAAGCTATTTAATTGAGGCAAGATACTTGGTATATTTTTAACATTTTCTTTAAGACGCAAGTCCGAACCTGCAAAAACATCAAGATAAACGCTTTCGCTGAGTACTTCTGATTCAATTTGTTCTAAATTAAACTCTTTAATTCCGCCAAAATAGTATTTCATTAATTATTACCTCAACCTATGATTGTTGAACGATCAATCGTTTATCTAAAAGCTCAGCTACGAACGGAGGAATGTCATTTTTAAGATCAGCTGCATACTGAGGAAGTTTTTCCACTTGCTCTTGAATTAAATCTGACACTGATTTCGAATCCGCAAGACTTTGCCAAACCTGAGCGGCGATACCATCAATTTTATAAAAATTTGATGACTCATCTAATCGCATTAAAATGACAGAACCGTCTTTATTTACGCGAGCGACTAATCCCTCTGCTGCTTTCCATTTTGTTTCTAAGTCTAACATGGATCTCTCTCCTCTCGAACTATAAATTATGATTATCTGTTTTTAAGCTTTATGCAATAACGATTAAGTTTTATTTTCAGCCAAAACAAAGAAACTAGCCACGAGGATGATTTTAATGGAGCTGAATCAGCCTTGTTACTCAGGGCTTCATAAACCACTGGTGCCGTAAATACTTTTACGATTTTGACAGTAATAAACAAATTGAAAATGCAGCATCATAAATGCTAAAATGAAGAGCTACATTTTGATTGAACAAATATTGAGGGGTAAATTTTCCAAGTGATCGCAAAAAACAATTCTGTTTTAAAAACTACTTACCTTATTTCATCACCAACAATTTATCTAATGGCTTTAAATTTAAGTGTTTATGCATTTTTGGGCATTCAGGGTATTTCATTAATTTCTCCAAAAATTTTAGATCTACTAAATTGGGGAGGAAATCTTTCTGCTCTAACATTAACAGGAGACTACTGGCGCTTATTAACTTCGATGTTCTTGCATGGAGGAGCGCTACACCTTTTCTTAAATATGTATATGCTTTTTCAAATTGGTTTGCTTACTGAGTTTATTTGGGGAAAATTGCATTTTATTATAATTTACTTTTCCACAGGACTTTTTGCCAGTTTAACGAGCGCCTATTGGTACGGTCGCGAAGCTTTGGACCTTCAGCAACCAATAGTCAGTATAGGTGCTTCAGGAGCCCTTATGGGTGTCGCAAGTTCTTGTTTGGTTTATAACTATATAAAATCACTCCAAATAAAATCAACAGAAACAGCAGAGCCTTTTCTTGCGGACTGGAAACCCTTCGCGCAAGTTGTTTTATTAAATATTGGTATGGGCTTCTTTATTCCTGGAGTCGACAATGCCTGTCACATCGGAGGCACAATTTCTGGAGTTATTATAGGATTAGCTTTACTTTTTCCGAAAAAGTCAGCTTTAAAACCAGCACACAGTTTTGTGATCGTACTTTTTTCGATAGTTATTTTTATTTTATTGACGAAAAAAATATCTGATTCCGAAGAACTAAAAATGATCGGCAACCAGATCCGTAGTGAGATGCAAACTTTGCATGAAGAAATACAATTAGAACAAAGAAAGAAGGCTCGAGAAACAATTGCCCTTGAAGAAAAAAAACAGATACCACCAGCCGTCAATTTAGAAGAAGCCGCAGGAAAGACATTTATGCTTGAGGGCGGTGCGCAAGATTTTATTTTGAACTCGTCGGGCAACAAAATCTATATATCAAACATTGAAGAAAATAGTATTTCAATATTTGATATATCTCAGTTTAAAATCGTATTGAATTTTAAAGGCCCTCCATTCCCTAAGCAAAGTCATACTTCTTCTTGCCCGGACAATCTTTGCCTCGGGCGTGGTGCTGCAGGTCTTGCCATTTCAGCAGATGAAAAGTGGGCTCTCGTAAGCTCAATAAAAGATGATCAAGTAAGCTTTATGAATTTATCAAACGGCGAACTCAGCTGGTCTGTCAAAGTGGGTCGCTTTCCACGCAGCATTTTTTTAAGTTCCGATGAAAAATTTGGTTTTGTCATGAATTCAGTAGATAATACGATTTCAATGATCGACATTTTGCAAAAATCAGTTTTAAAAACTATTATCTTGGGTCAATTTGATGCCTCTGGTTTTTCCAGTGGACGACCGTTGGGATTAGCGCGAATGGCTGACCAGCTTTATATTGGTGATGCGATCAACAACCAAATCGTTAAGTTAAAAATGGATTCAACAGCAGAATTGAAGATCGAAAAAAATACGGATGATTTTTCTCCTTCGCAACTTGTAATCGATGAAAAAAAGAATCTGTTATATGCCCTTGGATATCAAGACTTTGCATCAAAAATAAAAATATTTGAATTGGATACTTTTAAGTTAGTGGATCAATTTATTTCCTGCACTCAGTCTCGAATTGTGGGGATTGCTCTAAGTCCGAATGGTCAAATGCTCGCAGCTCATGTCGAGTCGGCAAATAAAACAGCCTTAATAAGTACAAAAACATTCCGAACTATTCGATTAATTTTATCAAATGCAGCTAGTAATTTATTTCATTTCTCGAAAGACAGTCAGTTTTTATGGGCTTTAAGTCGCCAGGGCTGGCATACCCCACTGACCGTCTATGACATCAATAAAACCTTAGATATTGAACAAGAGCTTCAAGAAAATGGAGAAGTTTTTTGTGATATCATAAAAAACTGAATCAGGCTTATTCACCGATCTGGTTTTCTACCAATCGCGAAGGCCCAGAAACACAAAAACCACCGTGATTGCGGTGGTTAGTTTATAGTTTCACCAGAAGTGAGAATTGGTAGGGAATGCCGGATTCGAACCGACGACATCCACCTTGTAAGGGTGGCGCTCTACCAACTGAGCTAATTCCCTGTCGTTATGATTTGGGCTATAGATATATACTTCGATAGCCCTGTGTTCAAGTAAAAATTTGTACTATTTGCGTTTTTTACAATAGAAGTCTAATGATCCTGTGATTTTTTTCAGCATCATTTGAGGTGCTTCAACTTCTTGTGACCAAGCATCTTTGTGGCTAGCGTCCTCAACAAGTGGAATCATCGCAGCAACTAACACGTTTCGATCACAGTTTGGACCAGTCAACTTTAAATTTTGAGCATTAAACCACGCTAGAGTTAGTAGTTTTATACTCCCTGTAGAGTCTTTAAGACTTACACGAACTATGTTTTTTTCTTCAGCAGTAATGATTCCAAAACCAGTCATTAAAGGCTTATCACATTTGCCAGACTGACGACTGAAAACCTCAACGCTGAGTTTTTTTGATTCTGTATCTGATCGAGTAACTCTGAATTTAATAATAGTTTCGTTGTTGTCTGTGACCTTCCATAGACCTTGAATTGTATTCCATGGAAATGGCTCAGCTAATCCCCAAGGAAAAATATCTACTCCACCTTGAACATTAAGCCCACATTGGTTTTGTGCACTTACATTAACCGCTAACAATAGCACCACTATCATTCCAAAAAATTGTTTCATAGTACTCTCCCCTCGTGAGTAATCTGATCACTAACTTTTATTGATTTATTTAAAAAATATCCATTTTTAGATCTAAAAATATATTTCGGATGATCATAATCAGGCTCGATCATTTTTCTTAAGCGCTTGATCGTAACATATATTTTATTATCATGAACCGCAGGATCGTAATCTTGCTTCCAAATGTGTTCGACTAAATACTCTTTAGAAAAGACTTCACCTTGTTTAGAAATAAATAGTTTCAACAAGTCTAGAAGAATGAATTGGTTTTTAAAGTCAACTTTACCAATAGTTCTTTCTGTAACTGTATGACTTTCTAAATCAAAAATTAAGTCATAATTGTTCTGACGATTATCATTCAATTTTTCTAAATAAGAGCCAATAACTGAAAGCTGTTTCTTGTTGTTTTTTGGATCATATGATTTTTTGACAATATCAAAATAAACACGTGCTGCATCTTTTTGACCTAGCTCATAAAGGCATATTCCAATATTAGCTAACAAACCTATGCTCGTTGATAGTTGCTTAGAACTCTTAATTTCTTCGTACGCTTGCCAAAATATATCTAAAGCTTGGTCGTATTTTTTTAAATCTAGTAAAACCAAAGCATTAGCTGACAATACTGCTGTTTTTAAATCAGAGTTGTTTATAAATTGAATAAAAATATTTAAATTATATATTTCTCGTAATGCTTCTTCATATCGTTTTTGTGCGCGATAACAAATCGAAATACCCAAAATAGCGTAACATGTGTCTTCTTTGTTATCTGTTTTTAAAGCGTGTTCTAAAGCTATTTTAAAATACTCAAGACCGTTTTCGATTTGGCCTTTGTAAACGGCTGCGATACCAAACACATAATAAACTCGAGATGTAAGTTGAATATTTTCGCGAATAACGATGTCTTGTAGTTTTTCTTTGTAAGCCGATAAACGTTCATATTCTTCTTGTTCGGCGTAAATTCTCAAAATGTGAGTGGCACATTTTAAGTACATATCGAAATTTTTTTCGACCAAATAAGCTTCTGAGGTTTCGATCAAGTTGGGTAATGCTAAGTTGTAGTCACCACGATCGCAGTACAGTTTGCTTATTTCGTATAAACGATCTGCGTTCATTTTAGTACTCATCCTTTTTGTTAAGAAAAGATTAGTACAGATTTTGTAAGAAGTGGTCAATGGGGTTCTTAAATAATATTTTTTGATGAATTTTTAACACAATCTAAGTACTTAATTTTTGTAGATATTTGACTAATGTTTAATTTTTTCAGTTTAAATAAAAAAATGGCCTGCAATATAAGCAGGCCGTCATTTTATAAGCTCTCTTTGATATGAAAGCTAGTGAGTTGTGTGAACTTGCTGACCTGTGTAGTTGGCCTTAATGCCAAACTCACGCTCAGACTGTGTTTTAAATAACTCTTTAGGGTTTTTAATATCTAAAGCATTGATTAAAACTTGGTCTACATGGTCAACCAAAATCACTTTTAACTCTTTCATGACTTCTTTAGGAATATCTTTCAAATCTTTTTCGTTTTCTTTAGGACAGATAATAATTTTAATACCACCACGGTGAGCTGCTAAGATTTTCTCTTTTAAACCACCGATTGCTAAAACCTTACCGCGCAAAGAAACTTCGCCAGTCATAGCCACAGTACGCTTAACAGGTATTTTAGTAATCGCTGAAACAATCGAAGTTGTTAGAGCAATACCCGCAGAAGGACCATCTTTAGGAGTAGCACCCTCTGGTAAATGGATATGAATATCAATATTGGCATAAAACTCTTTATCAAAGCCAAACAAAGGACCTCTTGAACGTACGTAGCTCATTGCTGCTGTACAAGATTCTTTCATGACGTCACCTAACTGACCAGTCACAGTAAATTTACCTTTACCTGGTACTGCACTCACTTCAACAGCTAGTAAATCTCCACCAACTTCTGTCCATGCCATACCATTTGTAAGACCGATTTCGTTTTGTTTTTCAATCTCACCGTATTTCAATTTGTGCGGACCTAACAACTCAACAAGTTTTTCAGGAGTCACAACATATCCAGATTCTTTTTTCTTAGAAGCTGTTGTTTTTTGTTTTCCTTTAGCCTGTTGTTTATTTTTTGCATTTTTCTCAGTTGCTGCTGCATCACCTTTTAAGTCATCAATCATATTCGACATAACAACATCTTTAGCAACTTTTCTAAAAATATTAGCAAATTCACGTTCTAAATTACGCACACCTGCTTCACGAGTGTAATAACGAATAACATCGCGAACAGTTTTGTCTTGCATCGTAATATTCATACCTTTTAAACCATGATTTTCCATTTGTTTTGGAATCAAATAGTTTTTAGCAATATGAAACTTCTCTTGCTCGATATAACCTTCTAAATAAATAATTTCCATACGATCTAATAATGGTCTAGGAACAGTTCCTAAGTTATTCGCAGTCGCGATAAACATAACATTAGATAAATCATATTCTAACTCTAAGTAATGATCCGCAAACGTAGCATTTTGCTCTGGATCTAAAACCTCTAACATCGCAGAAGCTGGATCACCTCTGAAATCATTAGCCATTTTGTCGATTTCATCGAGCAACAATACTGGATTACCTTTGTCGACTTTACGTAATGCTTGCAAGATTTTACCCGGCATAGCTCCGACATAAGTTTTTCTATGACCACGAATTTCTGCTTCATCACGCACGCCACCTAATGAAATTCTGGCAAACGGTCTATTTAATGACTCAGCAATTGATCTAGCTAACGAAGTTTTACCCACGCCCGGAGGACCTGCTAAACAAATAATCGGTCCACGCATATTTTTAGACAATGATAAAACAGCTAAATACTCTAAAATTCTTTCTTTAACTTTTTCTAATCCCCAGTGATCTTCATCAAGAATGCGTTTTGCATTTTTAACATCATGACGATCTTCTGAATAATCATTCCAAGGTAATGATAATACCCAGTCAATGTAGTTACGAACAACCGTAGCTTCGGCACTCATTGGTGACATCATTTTTAATTTTTTAATCTCTTTATTAACTTTATCTTTAGCCTCTTGAGGCATTTTTTTATCTTTACATTTTTGCGCAAGATCTTCCAACTCAGCTTGGTAATCATCTTTTTCGCCAAGTTCTTTTTGAATAGCTTGCATTTGCTCATTCAAATAATATTCTTTTTGCGACTTTTCCATTTGTTTTTTAACGCGTGTTCTGATTTTCTTTTCAACTTCAAGAATTTCAATTTCACCCGTCATTAAATTTAATAAATTTTCTAAGCGTTTAGATGGATCTAAAATTTCTAAAACATTTTGTTTGTCTTCAAGTTTTAGATTTAATTGAGCCACAATAATGTCAGCCAACTCGCCTGGGTTTTCAATGCTTGAAACGCGCATTAAAATTTCAGGTGGAATACGTTTATTTAATTTAACGTAAGTCTCAAAAGTTGATTTTACAGATCGCACTAAAGCCGATGCTTCTGTTGGATTTTCAACTTCTTCATCAATCATTTCTGCATTAACAACAAAAAATCCTTCGTTAGGCACAAAACCTTTAATACGAGCTCTGCGCTTACCTTCAACTAGAACTTTAACAGTTCCATCTGGTAATCTTAAAAGTTGAATAATTGAACCCACTGTACCGATCGCATAGATATCTTTTTCTTCAGGGTTATTGGTTTTAGCATCTTTTTGTGCTGCTAAAACGATATCTGTTTGCTTGCTCATCGCATCTTCAAGTGCATTGATACTTTTTTCGCGTCCTACGAATAAAGGCATCATCATATGAGGAAATATAATGAGGTCTCTGAGAGGAAGTAATGGTAGTTGTTGTGTGTCAGCTTGGTTATTAGCCATAAGTAACTCCTTCCTTGAATCATCGACAATGGATTTTGTCGATACGAAATTGGGTATGTGACTCAATTTCAGCTCCGCTCGGTTAATCTTTCCTTAACTAATCCGACGGCCTTAACTTATTTTAAGTCCTTCTTTAAATATGGCAAAGTCTTTTTCATGATTTGTCGAATAAACAGGGTCTAGATTTTGCCAATTTTGTGTCACAAATGTATCAGAACTAGACAGCTTGGTTATTAAATCGAATACATTCGTTTATACACAGTCCTGTTTTTTGCTAGGTATTGCTGAATCAGGTGGTACGTGATGGTGAGATTTTTTTTAAAAACGGTGTTGTTTTTGGGACTTGTTTCTTCGCATGCAATGGGGGCTCGTTTAGTCAGCTATTGCACTATGGATGATAGCAAGAATATTGATGGCAAGAATTTTAAAGACCGCATGCCCATAGCTTCGGTTTCTAAAGTCTTCACGAGTTTATTTGCAACGAGCAAATTTAAACTCGATTATAAATTTACAACCGTAGCCTATTACACTCCTGCCGCAAGCCCTGCTGGATACTATGATGTTCATATTCAGGGATCAGGCGATCCATACTTTAATCGTTATAAGATGCATATGATCATTTCTAAACTTAACGAAGCTGGTGTTAAAAATATCCGTCAACTGAGTTTCGATGAAAATGTAAAATACATTCATGATACTGATGCTTCACGTGGTTTTTTTGTACGTGCAAATGGCAAAAGAATTCTCATTAATCCTTTAATTTTAAAAGCTGATATGAGTTTTCCTTCAACTGATATCGTCAAAGCTCAACTACAAGATACACGACAAGTTATGCTGAATTACAACAATAGCTATAATCAATCTGGTAAAACAATGGTGCAAAAACCAACTTTTAAACCTGTTGTTACGACTTATATACCAGCAGATAAGTTTAAATTAGATTCGAAAAAAACCAATGCTGTATATGTTAAATCGCAAGATTTAGAAACAATCTTAAAATCTATGAATTGGAATTCGAATAACTTTGCTGCCAATAGACTTATGCAAGCTGCAGGCGGCTTAGATGAATTCACACAGTATTATGCAAAACTTGGGTTAACTGAACGTGACTTACATTTCATTAATGGCTCGGGACAAAACCACGCAGAATTTGTTAAAGATAAAGATGGCCGCGCCTACAATGAAGCCACTTGCGAAACAGTTTTACGTACTGTGCGCGCATTAAAAGCTAATTCTCGTCGAGATAAAAAAGACATTCAAGACGTTATGTCTGTTGTTGGCGTTGATACTGGAAGTACGGTCGGAGGTTCAACTTACAGCAAACCATTAACTAAAGATAAAGTCGTAGCCAAAACTGGAACCGTCGGAACAAACATCACTTTAGCTGGTACGTTCACAACACCAAAAGGGCCTCGCTATTTCATGTATAATGTAGAATTAAGTGGACCAGGTCGTCGCGTGCGTAACAAAGCTCGTTTTCAAAGCCAAGAGGAAAATCGTGCTCGAACTATGATATCAAATGAATTACAAAAATTAATTCGCCAATACGGTGCCACTGCAATTAATTACAAATCTAATAATCCTCTCAAAGATAGTTTAGAAAACTATGATGAGGACAACTACATTGCATCTCAAGGGCTATTGAAACCAGAAAATATGGAGCCACAAGGGCAATAAAGCAATTTAAGACAAGTTTTTTAGGTTTTCTAGTGATAGCATAAACTATGGCTAGAAAAACCACCGCAGTTATCAATCATTTTCATCGAATGCAAATACTACGAGCTCAAAAATATATTGAGCTCAACTTCAAAAACAACTTAAGTTTACAAAAAATTTCTAAAGAGGCTGGCTCATCAGAGTATCATTTTGCTCGTATATTTATGTCGTATACGGGTGAAACTACTTTTTCGTATATACGACGCACGCGCATTGTTCAGGCTCTTAAGAGTCTACAAAAACAAAGTACTTCAATCACAGAAGTTGGCCTTGGTGTAGGATATGAAACACCTTCTGCTTTTAATAAAGCTTTTAAAATAGTGACCACAACTAATCCTCGTTATTTTCGCAATCTTGGAAAAGAAGAACAGCAAAAAATCATTCATAGTTGTAAAAAGCCCAATTTACAAAAGGAGAAATACCCTATGAATCTAGACCTTAACTACACAATTATTGAACGTTCACAAACACATATCTTATGTGTTGAAAAAAATGGTTTATTTCAAGAAGTTGCATTGCCAGCTTGGTACGAACTCATACCCTCTGTTGATAAATATGTGAATAAAGATACTATTCAAGAATACTTAGGTTTTAGCATCATGAATAAGCTCGCAAATTCAGAAAAACAAATGCAATACTTAGCCGCCGTATCTATCAAAAATGCTGATATCTCAACGCCACAAGGATTAATTGCTAAAAAGATGCCTGGTGGCACTTACGCTAAATTCATAATGGTTGGACCAACACACTTAGTTTGGCCAGCGTTTAATCTTATTTTTCAATTACTGACGAAAAAAAATATCACTCTAAGACCTGGCGCGTGTATCGAAAACTATCTGAGTAACCCTGAAATCGTACCAGAAAATGAACTGATCACCGAGTTACTCGTACCGGTTGAAATTTAAGCAATAAAAAAGGCTCTGCTATGAACAGAGCCTTTTTTATTATTAATTTATACTTTTACTTATGCTGATTCAGATTCAGATTTTTTTGCTTTTTCAGCTTTTGCTTTCATTTCTTCGTCTGAATAATAAACCATTTTAGGCTTTTGACCATCTTGGATCACTTTATCATCGATGATCACTTCTTTAACATTAGCCATGCCAGGAATATCATACATCACATCAAGCATTGATGATTCAATAACGCCACGTAATCCGCGCGCGCCTGTTTTACGTTTTAAAGCTTCACGAGCAATTGCTTTCAAAGCTTCGTCTGTAAATTTTAAATCAACACCTTCGAATGAAAATAATTTTTGATATTGTTTTGTAACCGCATTTTTAGGGCGAGTTAAAATATCCATTAAAGCATCTTCTTTTAACGGAGCTAATGTTGCAATACATGGTAAACGACCGATAAATTCTGGAATTAATCCAAATTTTGCTAAATCATCTGGCTCTACTTTTGTTAATAAGTCTTCAGTATTTTCAGAAGATCTTGCATTAACGTCACCGCCGATACCCATTGATTTATTCACTGTACGATTTTCAATAATTTTATCTAAACCGACAAATGCTCCACCACAAATAAATAATATATTTGTCGTATCAACTTGAATAAATTCTTGTTGCGGATGTTTACGGCCACCTTTAGGTGGTAAATTTGCAACAGTTCCCTCTAAGATTTTCAAAAGTGCTTGCTGAACGCCCTCACCGCTGACATCACGAGTGATTGATGGATTTTCTGATTTACGAGAAATTTTATCAATCTCATCGACATAGATAATTCCACGCTTAGCTTTTTCGATATCGTAATCTGCAGCTTGTAATAAATTAAGAACAACGTTTTCAACGTCTTCACCGACATAACCTGCTTCAGTTAATGTTGTCGCATCAGCCATTGCAAATGGAACATTTAAAATTCTAGCAATAGTTTGTGCAATCAAAGTTTTACCAGATCCTGTTGGACCAACGAGTAAAATATTTGATTTTTGCAATTCAACATCAGAAACTTTTTTGCCCTGCAAAGCATTGATACGCTTATAGTGATTGTGTACAGCAACAGCTATTGTTTTTTTAGCTTGCAACTGACCAATAACATAATCATCTAAAAAGGCTTTAATCTCAGCTGGTTTTGGAACTCTAAAGGCTCCTTTAACTGAGGTCTCTTTTTCTTTTTCCTCGTCAATAATATCCATGCAAAGATCGATACATTCATCACAGATATAAACGCTAGGACCTGCAATCAATTTTTTTACTTCTTTTTGCCCTTTTCCGCAGAAGGAACATCTCAGTTGTGCGTCTTTCATCTCTTATTATCCTTTATTATTTCGTTAATTTACGAGGCTCAATAATATGATCAATTAAACCAAATTCTTTAGCGATACCTGGATCCATGAAATTATCACGCTCCATAGCATGGTGAAGAGTGTTATAGTCTTTACCAGTATGTTTTTCATAAATGCGTGTTAATTTTTCTTTTGTTTTAATTAATTCTTTAGCATGAATTTCAATATCAGTGACTTGACCTGATAAGCCACCACCAGCCAATAAAGGTTGGTGAATCATGATACGTGAATTTGGCATTGAGTAACGCTTACCTTTTGTACCTGCATTAAGTAATAGTGAACCCATGCTTGCAGCCATACCTAAACAATATGTTGCCACATCACATTTAACGAACTGCATGATATCATAAATAGCCATACCAGCAGAAACGCTACCACCTGGTGAGTTGATATAAAATTGAATATCTTTTTCAGGATTATCAACTTCTAGAAATAAAAATTGAGCAATGATAGCATTAGCAACCTCATCAGTGACTTGTGACCCTAAAATCACAATGCGATCTTTTAATAAACGCGAATAAATGTCGTATGATCTTTCGCCTTTAGATGTTTGCTCAATAACATATGGTAATAGTGGCACGTGCTGCTCCTGTTCTACCCACTTTTTTTGTGGTTTTTTGATAATCAGGTTTCGGTTAATTTTTTTCTGCACTTGATTTTTTTAACTTGAGTCCAGAAAAAGACTCGACCAGTCTAGTCGAAACGCTCCGTGCTGAGAATATTCCTACAAAGAATTCTCAATTTAAGACAAAATAATTGAGCCTAAAAAGATATTAGGTTACACCATGGTATATAAATCAAAAATAGCCCCCATAATGTCAACAAGGAGATGATTATGTCGAAAGCTCAACCGAAAAAGGCTAAAGCCAACAAAGCAACTGCACCAGCAGGATTGCAAATTCACTTACATGCTAAAGACCTATCAACTTTGCAAGGTCAATCAATCGTGTTCTTTGCCAAACCAAATACAAGCAAAGACAAACCAGCAGTTATTACTGAAACTGAGTTAAACGAAATTTTTGAAGAATCTTTAGAAGATAAAATCATCACAGGTGCTGCAAACGAAGTTATTTTATTTCGCGAAGCTAACCTTAACAACTTTAGACATGTTTTAGTTGTTGGTTTAGGCGCTGATGCTAAAGTTAACCATGAATCAATCAGACAATCTGCTGCAGCTCTTTACAAAGAATTAAAATCAGCAAAATTACAAGAGGCTTTTGTTAATTTAGATGGTTTAACAAACTCTAAAAAAGACTTAGTTGAATACACTCAAGCTTTTGTTGAAGGCTTACATTTAGCTGGATATACATTTGATGAATTAAAATCAAAAAAAGATCCTAAAGCCACTGGCATCACTATTAACTTAGTTTCTAAATCTGGCAGCGAAAAAGCCATCACTCAAGCTTTTCAAGATGGTACAATCCTAGCTTCTTGCACTAACTTTGCTCGTAGACTTGGTGATTTGCCAGGTAATTTAATGACTCCAACTATTCTAGCTAACGAAACAATTAAAGCTGCTAAAGGTACTGCTTTAAAAGTTACAGCGTGGGATAAAAAACGTATTGAAAAAGAAAGAATGGGCGGATTACTTGGCGTTGCTCAAGGTTCTGACCAAGAACCACGTTTTATCGTTATGGAATACAATGGCGGTGGCAAAGGTAAAAAACCTGTAGCATTCGTTGGTAAAGGCTTAACTTTTGATACTGGCGGTATCAGTCTTAAACCAGGTGCTAAGATGGAAGAAATGAAATACGACATGGGTGGCGGTGCTGCGGTTATCGGTACTATGCTTGCAATCGCTCAATTAAAACTAAAAGTAAATGCTATCGCTTTTGTTCCAGCAACAGAAAATATGCCAAACGGAAGTGCGACGAAACCAGGTGACGTTCACACAGCACGTAATGGTATTACATTTGAAGTTAACAACACAGATGCTGAAGGCCGTCTCATTTTATCAGATGCTTTATGTTATGCTTCTGAACAAGAGCCAGCTGCTATTATTGACGCTGCAACTTTGACAGGTGCTATGGTTGTTGCTCTAGGAAATATCCACACAGGATATTTCACTCGTAATTCTGGATTAAAAACCAAAGTAGAAAAAGCCGCTGAAACGTCTGGAGAACTTGTTTGGAATATGCCTTTATGTGATTACCACGTTAAAGACATGAAAGGTACTTTTGCTGATTTATCAAATATTTCATCAGCTAATGGTGCTGGTTCTGCAACTGCAGCTGCATACCTAGAGCAATTTGTTGGCGAAGGCATCCCTTGGGCGCATTTTGACGTTGCAGGCACGGCATGGGCTTGCGGCAACCGTTTAAATTACTGCACGCCTAAAGGCGCAACAGGCGTCATGGTTCGCACATTTGTTGAAATTGCTAAACAATTTTAATTGATTTAATATTTCTGCATACACAAGTAAAAGGGAGTTAGGAAACTAGCTCCCTTTTTTTATTCGCGTTCTCATAATGAGACAATTCCTGCTGTCGCAGTGGCACGTAATTAGCAAAATCTTTAATTAATTTCTGCCAGCAAAACTACAGGAGTTTTTATTATGTTTAAAAAAGTATTGTTATCAATTTTTGTCACTATACTCTTTTCAGTAAGTAGCGTACTCGCGCAAGGTACAGACCAATCATTAACTGATTTTCTTATTCATCAACCAAAAATCGTTATTTTAAAATCAACTAACAAAAAGTTACCAATGCCAATGAGTAAAATCGACAAACTTATTGAAGACGGTGAAATAAACGAAGAGGACGTCTACGCTGACTTTACTGATTTTGGAAATATAGAAAACAATATCAAACTTTTTAATAAAAAAGCTCACTGTGTACGCAATCAAAACAATTGCTACGATTTAACCGATGAAGAAAAAGTCGCTATACACACTTATTCAATGTATTACTATGCACAAGTTAACACTATATTACGTGGCTATTCTGATGAAAATATAAAACTAATACAACCCTTTACAAAAACTATGACATCTGCTTTGAATAAAAGTCCGATATATACAGGAACAGTTTATCGCATTGTTCGCGATTTTCCTGCGTTAAAAAATTATACTCCAGGAACCATTATTACAGAGAAGGGTTACACAAGTACCTCAGCGAGTTGGGATTTTGTTGCTGGTAATAAAGACTCTTTTCACTTGTTTATAATTAAATCAAAAACAGGTCGCGATATTCATCAACTCACGGCAGAAGATGAATCTGAAGTACTGTTCGAGAAGAATACGAAATTTCGTATTCTTTCTAGAACTAAAACAAATGGACTATTTACCATCGAAATGGAAGAAATTTAAAACTCTAAAACAACTGGCTCTTGGTGTGATGAAATCTTAGTGTCAAATGTAACCACTTTATCTGAGCCTTTTTCTGATTTAAAAATGACTGCTTTTAAGATCCAAGTTTTTGGCCATTCATCTGCAGCACCTTTAAAAATAAAACGTGAATGTAGACTGTCGAAGTTGAGTTCAAAATTGCCTGGCTTTTGCTTAATAATTTTCTCAATCGGAATTTCAATTGATGCCATTTCCGCTGGATCTTGCGCAGGTAAACAATCAGCCACAACTGTCATTTCTGGAGGTTGTCCGGCTACAGATACCCCATCAGCAAAAAATTGAATTTGTACTTCTTTGTATTGTTTGCAGACATGCGAAGATAGGTTTTTAAATCTTAAAAATTTTTGACCATTTTCAAGTGATTGAACTTGAATTTTAGAAGACAACTCATCTTTGAGTTGATTTGGATCAAAGTTTTTTATTTGATAAATTTTTTGTGATACTGCGGCTGGATCACGACCGATAAAACGCTCTTCGATATAACCATAAAATAAAGAATATCCAAACGCGAATGTTAAAACAAAAAAGAAAACGGCTTTAAATTTTGATTTGTACTCATTCATGTTTATAAATATATCATATACTGCCACAAGCTGCTTTTATGTATCCCTTAAACTGGACATTCATCTGTTGCGCTTCTAGACCTATAGCGAGCAAGCCAAGCTTTGCGGACCAACCATAGACATTTTCTTTTGGGCATTTTTCACGATCATCTTGCAAATCAGTTACACATAATTTTTTATAAACAGCACCTGGTGAGTTCAAACTTTCTGTTGAAGACTTCTCTGAATGAGTTCGCAAAAAACCGCCAGCAAGCTCACAGCCAACCATATAAATAACAGGCTCTGCTGAAGCACCTTCAGCCGTTACAACAGATGGAATACCCTCTTGTATGATAACTTCTTCAACTTCGCGACCACCTTTGGCGGCTTTCATTTTTTTTCTAGATTTATATGTCCACTCTTTAACTTCGTCGCCAGAGTTGACTTTAACAACGGCTAATCCGTATGTGCCTGCGTTATTTTTAACAAAACAGAATGGCTTTTGTGATATGCCTTTTTCTAAATATGTTTTCTGCAAACGAGCTAAAAATGAATCAACTGCGGCAGCCAATTGATCACGGCTTTCGTCACTGTTAATATCAAAATTTGCAAATAATTCTGTTTCAACGCGCATTAAAAACGGATCGATCTTGGCCACTTTAGAAAACTCATCAACAAGTTTGTTATAATTTTCAAAATAGCGCGATTTTTTTCTTTGATACCAACCTAATTCACGCGGTGGATTTAAGGGTAATTCCAGCTGTTGTCCCCAATCACTTAGCGCTAATGAAAAATCATTATTACTCATAACAATATCCGGTGCAAATTCTTTAAAAGATGGCGATTGAACATAGCCACTATGCACTTTAACTGTTTTACCTGTAACACTTGTTAAGTTCAGCGGCTCTGTTAGGTTTTGCGGAAATGCGACTTGAACTTTAAAGCCACCATTCACTAACATTTCTGTGATCGAAGCAACATTTTCTAAGTAAAATGGATTATTGGTGTGCTCTTCGGTAATGAGCATGATTTTTTTCACATTTAATCCATAGTGAACATGAATATATTTTTTAAATAGTTCGGCAGCAGTTTCTTTATCTGTTGGGCAAATATTGTTAAATCCAGCTGGGTAAATATTAGCATCAACGTTAGTGACTTTATATCCTGAGTCTCTGATGTCATAGCTTGAATAGATGGGATATTCTAGCAGCGATGTTTTGGATTTAAACCACTGACTAATTGGATCGATTTGACAACACACGCTTTCGTGTATGTTATGCTGTGCTTTGCTATTGATGATCATATATCCACTGCTCTACTTTATTTTGGTAATGCGTTAACTTTATTTCCAGCCCGGCCGTATGCACTGATCCAGAAGTGTTATCTTCAAGATGAAGACTTTTTCCTTTTTGTAAAGACTCATACAGCAAATAACTTATATTTTTCTTAAATTTGACATCTAATTGATCATTTTTTAAAAATTCCATAAAAAAATCATATCTCGATAAAAGTAAATCTTGGGCGCGTTCTGCGGTTTCAGGATCTCTCTCTATGACATAAAATATTTGCATTTGGAAATCTTGTAAAAATTTAATTTCTTCTAAACAATACATCTGACAGTTAAAGTTTAGAGGCACTCTTAAATTGCTTAAGAGCTCATTTCCGTCATAAATTTCTGCCGTTGTAATTTTTGAAATTTCACTTTTTAAACTATCAATACCCTGCTTGTTTTGAACTTTATAATAATTTTTCAAAAGCAATGACCTGATTACATAATTGTCTTTTTTAGACTTTGAAGTGTTTAAAAACTCTTGTGCATTTAAAATAGCTTTTTCAGGTTGAGATAGCTGATCATAAACTATTGTAGCAAAAAACTTATATTTGTTATTTTCATTCAATGCTTGAACGGATGTGCGCGCTAGTATTTTTTCAGCATTGTCATAATTTGACATTTGCACACTATTCTCGATTTGTTCTAAATCAGGCAGATTAATATTTTTTGCAGAATTGCTAGGGCTTTGAAAATTTCTTTCAATACTTACACAGTTACTGAGTATCAAACCAACTAACATGATCAAAAATATCTTTAAGCCCCTGAACATGTACATCATTCTGACTGAGTTCATACGATTTGTACACTTGTAGATGAGACCCAAACTTAGATCTTGATTTTAGCAGTTCTGCCTCTAAGGCTTTTAAATAATTCAAATATTCAAAAACTAGACCTGCGTTTTGAGTTGGCGCAATAGTTGTTATGGTCGGAGTTCGATTAATCACTATAGATGTTAAATTATAGCCTTGTTTGATAATTTCCTGACTTAATTTTTGCGCTTCAAAAATGCGTGAGGAGTCTAACGATGTTACCAAAACAAATTCTGTTTTTTTAGATACCAGCAATCTATGACAATCCCATACTTGGCGCTCTAAAGGAGTTTGCCATTTTTGTACGGCAATAAAAAACAAAGACAACTCTTTTATAAACTCAGAACCAGTTAAACTCTCGAGTGCGCGTAGAACTTGTTGTGTCCCCACATTTAGAATTTTTTTAAATAATCCTATATTTTTTTGATCTGCATCCCTAAACCACTGAGATACGCCCTCGTTAAAAAGTCTGGCCAGTTTTTCAGGAGCAGTTAGAAAACCCCATGTGTGCTGCGCTGGTGGCGTATCTAAAATAACAATATCGTATTCTCCCGATTCAACATATTGATTTAATTTGTAGAGCGAAGTGAACTCTTGTGATCCACTCAGCTGCGTAGACAGCTGTTGGTAGAGTTTATTTTTAAGCAGCTTTTCGACGTCACCACTCGACATAGAATGACCTGCGGCTTTTAAAATAAAATCTTTAAAAACTTTTTCATGATTCAAAGTTGTCGCAAACAAAGCACCTTTGCTCGATTCAATTTCTGAGTGAAAAACTTGATACACTTCACCGTCTGCCTGAATTCCCAATGCTTGCGCTAATCTTTGCGACGGATCAATAGTCAAAACTAAAACCTTTTTGCCTTGAGCAGCCAAGCCGACTGCAAAAGCTGCTGATAGTGTTGTCTTGCCAACTCCGCCAGTGCCAATGCTTATTATTGTTTTTGTATCTTTATTAATTCTCATCATGATTCTTGCACCAAGTTGGCAGCTGTTTGAGATATAAGTTTTTTAATGTTCGTTTCAAAATAGAAAGGAATTTTTTGAAATTTAATTTCTGCGTTTTCTAAATGCAATAATGCAGATTTTTGGCGTAGATCAATATTAAAAAAATAATTTTGAATTTCCTGATTTTCAGTTTTTAAATCACTTAAATCAATATCCATATATTTATTAACATAGACTTTGGCCGTTAATGAAAACTCGTTTTTCAATGTTTGGTACAACTCTATAGTTTCTGCAATCGGTAGTTCTTCAGCTAAAGTCACTAGATGAATTTCAACAAAATCAGGATTGCGAATCCACTGATCTATTGATCTCGTTTGCTCGCCCATAGGACCGAAATGAATTGTTTCTGATAATGCTTTTGGTGATCGTAGCATTGTTAAAAAATGTCCTGTTGATGGAGAATCAAATACAATTTCAGAATAATTCAGTGGTGGACCATGGTGTCTTGGGTGAGATGTTGCTTTACCTAAAATGGCTAATTCATTTAATCCGGGTGAAACATCAATTAAGGCCTTTGAAATCGGATTTTCAAAAAACAGTTTAAAAAGCGACTCTATTTTCAACAAATGCAGAGCATATTCTTTAAGGCAGTCTTGTGCTTTCCATTGAGCAATATCAAAGCTTGCAGTTTTTACAGGCTGATAACCAATATTCTCAATAGATAAATATTCTTTATAAAAACTAATATCATTAATTTCTGCTAGCAAAATGGGCGAATTATGACCATCTTGAGGTATTTTATAAGCATGACATAAAGATTCTGCAAAACTAGCCGCAAAATAGGATTTACCAACCCCACCTTTACCTGTCACAAAATGAATTTTTTGCTGCTGTTTTTCAGTCATTTTTCACTCTGAATACACTCTCTTTTTAAAAATGAAAATACGAGTTGCATTTGCTTACAATCTACTCTAGTTTCCCTCTGTTTAATATAGTAAAAGGAGTCCCTGTGAAAGCACAAGTTCAAATCGCTGACGGTTTACAAAGAAAAATTAATGTTGAGATTCCACAAACTGTGGTTGCGAACACTTTCGAGAAAGTTTACCAAAGCATTCAAAGAAATGTTCAATTAAAAGGTTTCAGAAAAGGTAAAGCACCTATCAGCACAATCAAATCAATGTACAAAACACAAGTTTTGGGTGACGTTGCTCAAGATCTTATTCAACAACACTATCCAATAGCTTTAAAAGACAACAATATTGATCCTGTAAGCTACCCTGAATTTGAATTTGAAGATCCTTCAGAATCTAAAGACTTTTCGTTTACAGCTATTATCGAAGTACGCCCAGAAGTTAAAATCAAAAAATGGGAAGGCTTAGAAGTTGAAAAAGAAAAATTCATTTTTAACGATGCACAATTTGACCAAGTGTTAAATAACATTAAATCTTCACGCGCTAAATTAGTCGACGTATTAGAAGACCGTGCTGCTCAAACTGGTGATGTTGCTATTATCAATTTCGAAGGTTTTGTTGATGGCAAACCTTTAGAAAACGGCAAAGGCGAAGGTCATAATTTAGAATTAGGCGCAAAACAATTTATCGAAGGCTTTGAAGAAGGCGTAATCGGCATGAAAGTTGGAGCTTCTAAAACTCTTAACTTAAAATTCCCAGATCCATACCACTCTGCTGAAATCGCTGGTAAACCAGTCGATTTTAAAGTGACTTTAACTGGTCTTAAGAAAAAAGACTTACCTGAATTAAATGATGAGTTATTAGCACAAATTGGTACAAAACAAACTGTTGAAGAATTCAAAGCAACTTTAAAACAAGACATCGAACAAACTGATAAAAAACGTATTGAAGACGCTTTTAAAAACAGACTTGTTAAAAAATTAGTTCAAGAAAACCCAGTTCAAGTTCCTGCGTCTTTATTAAAAGATCAAAAAGCTTCTTTAATTGAAGATTTCAAAAAACGTATGAGCGATCAAGGTATGCAAGAAAATGATTTCGAATCATATGTTCAAAAATGGGATGCAGACTTCGCTAAAACAGCTTCTGAAATGATTCAATCTAGCTTTTTGATTGATGCTTTAGCTTCTCAGCATGATTTACAATGCAAAAAAGAAGACCTTGAAGTTAAATTTGCTGAATATGCAAAACAAACTGGTTTAGAAGAAACAAGAATTCGTGAGTGGTATGCTAAACCTGAACAAGCTTCTCGTTTAACTTACATGATCACTGAAGAAAAAGTTTTAAACTTATTAACTTCTAAAGCGAAAATCAAAGAAGTTGATGCTAAAGATTTAAAAGAAGAACAACAACACTAGTTCACATTTAAAATCTGCAAAACATGAAAAGGGAAAAGATGTAGATGTCTTTTCCCTTTTTTATTTTTAAATATGCAAATCATATATTAATTTTTACTAAGCTCTAATGCAGACTCTTGGCTTTTGAATTCTTGGCCATCAAAAATTGGTGATGTCTCTGGAAACTGTCCTAAACTCAGCTCTTGAATAAGTTTAAGCGCTAGAGATTTACGATCCATCTCAACTCGAACAGGATTACGTCTTTGCACGAAAGACACAACAGATCCTGAATCGAACTCACCATTTTTTTTCATTTTGAATTGAACTAATGGTGCTAAACCTGCTAAGCCGCCAATATCAATTCCTTTACCCGTGAGAAAATTTCCTAAGCTATAAAAAATGACTCTCTTTTTATAAATCTCAATAGCTCTAGGCACGTGTGGACCTTGTATAACAATAGCATCGGCGCCAGAGTCAACAGCACCGCGTGCAAACATAATTGAGTTACCACGGTTTTCGCCCAAATATTTTTCATCTCCATCTGGAATTTTAGCGTATGAGGCACCTTCACCACCGGCATGTGCAGATACAACGACTAAATAGTTTTGTCTTTTTAATTGAGTTATCTCGTTAAAGAGCGCCGATAAATTTAAAATACTGCGACGTCCTTTGTAATAGTCTACTGCTATAATAGCGATTTTAGATCCACGAATATCGTAAGTGGCAATTTCACCAGCTTTGCTAGCGAATGGTAAATTAATTTCACGCAAAGTCTTTTTTGTCGAGTCAATACCAGCCTGACCAAAATCTATTATATGATTATTAGCTAAACTCAAAAATGTAAAACCAGCTGCTTTAAAAAGTCCCGCCCAACTAGTTGGAGTTTTAAATAAAAAGCGATTAGGGCCAGCTCTTTTCCCATCTGGTTGTGGGTCACCATCATAAAGTGTACCTTCTAAATTACCCATAGCCACATCTGACTCAGATAAAAACTTATCAGCACCACCAAACATAAGTAATGTTGGATCTGAATCGATTCGGTTTTGAGGGTACGTTGTACCTAACATCATATCACCGACTGCCGAGAATAAGATTGTACCTGTTTGATTTTGATTCTGCGCTTGCGCTGTGCTTGTTTGATATAACGCAAATATAATTAAATATACAAAAATAATTCTCATGTTAATTCCACCAACGTACTTAATTAAGTTAAAAAGTGACCCACGATTAGTGAAAAAATACATTACAATTTGCATTCCAATAAATAGATGATCCTATTGAATTATAGACTTAAAAGAGTGTTTTAGAAGTTTACAGGTGACATAATAAATTGACCAACTTTTTGACGTTTATAAAGTTGGTCTAAGCTGGCCTATTCTTTAAAAATAGTAATGTGTCATAGCCCAGGCCATCACACCCGGTTCTGATAGCTGGCCACTGTGTTCGCGTGTCGCAAAAAATTGAAAATCAAAATGTGGTCTTGGATACCAAATAACTCCAGGGCCAATTTTGTAATCTTTAGTACCACCATTGTTTGTGTTAGACTGTAAGTAATCGTTTAACACAGCAACATTGAAACCTTTAAACACTTCGTATTGTGTACGGTGAATAAATGAAAATCCCGTTGTTTCTGTACCACTATCAGGTTTGTTCATAACTCGATCTGCTTCTATTAAAGTAACTAATTTTTCGTTCCAGCCGAGCTGTCCTGTCAAACCAACAATAGTTCTTTTTTGCGAAGTTCCTTTTTCATGTAGAATTTGATATCCCGTTTTAAACTTATCATTAAAAACATACATAACATTAAGTGTTCCACCATTTGTGTATGTGTTACCGTATCGCCCAGGAATGTTATAATAAGAACCAATGAAATTCCAATTTTCACCTAAATATGAAATCTCAAACGTGTCTTTGTTAATGATGTAACCTAACCCCAATGCAGCTCTTGTTGATAAAAAATGATCGGGTAAGTTTAATCCAAAATTTGGTTGAAAATGTCCAGCTTTGATCGCGATTTCATCGGTTGGTTTTAACAAAGCATAATACCTTGGAGAATTCAAAAGAATCTCGTTTTTATGATTACGATCAGAAGAATTGTATTCACCAATAAATGCAACAAGAGCCCAATTCGGCTGTAAAATTCCAACTTCAAAACCGGCTTGCATATTGATCCAACGACCAGACACCGTATTCGTACCACTAAGATCTGTAGTATCTGTATGAACCTGTACACCACGATAGTCACCACCAATAGCCAACCAATCGTCTATTTTTTTTGTATCAACCGAACCGTGTAAAATACCTTCTTCATTTTTATGAGACCATGTACTAATCAATTCAGCAGATAAATTACGGCCATATTGATTTAATAATCCACCACCTGATGGTGAGACGTGACAAGCTGTACAATTAACATAGCCATGCTTAATCATTTCAGGAAAAGCAAATGCCTTCAAATTTATAAAAGCAATAACGAGAAGAATTATAGTTTTACTCATATTAAAGACATTTACTTTTATATTCATTACATAGCACCTTTGAATGAGACTTTTACTTTAACTTCATCAGCGACTTTAATACCAGCCCATGACGGCAAAGTATCTAAATGCTCCATAATTTTAATTGTAAAATCCGCACTACCGATAATTTGCGTGCCTTGTTTTTTTATAATTGCAGTTCCAGTGACTGACTGAGTTTTTCCATGCAATGTTAAATCACCATTGAATGGAACTTCTAAATCTTTGTCTAACGCCAAGCCATCCAAAGATTCTTTCAGTTTTAAATCCTTGATAACTAGATTTGCTGTTGGATATTTAGAAGTCTCTAAATACTTATTTTTCATGTGTTCATCACGTAAATCTATCTTAGTCGAAAGTTTTTCGAGATTCACTTTAACATCAAGTTGAACCAAGTCTTTGCTAACTTTAGCAGTTCCTTCGGGTCCTTCACCTTCGCCATTTATTTTAATCATGGCTGGCTTACCCACAGCAGTAAATTCTGTTTTGCCATCCGCTGATTTAAACATGATTGTTTTTTCTGCGCTGCTAGCACTTGCAGATGATTTGTTTTGATTTGCAGCTGGAGAATTAGCAAACGCATTCAATCCAACCATAACCATAATTGTTGATAATATTATTTTAGTATTGAACATTTTTAAAATCCTCCAGTTTATAAAAAACTTATTTAAACTCAGCATGTCCTTCTTTTTTAGACGTAGACAACTTTGCAAGAATGTCTGTAGCTAGCTTATTATCATTGTTATGAAATGCTGAGGCTAGGTCTTTACCAAGCTGAGCTGTATCGTCTAACATTTTAATATATTCTTGCTTTTTGGCATCTTGCTGGTCTGCAGGTAAGTCTCTAATTGTTTTAGGCGTGAATGCTTTTGAAGCCTCTACGTTTTTAACAAAATCTAAAGCCAGTTGTTCTGATGCTGCGTTTTGATTTGCATCACTAACCTGAGCAGCGATTTTTCTGAGCGCAGAAGACATCGCTTTCATGACACTTCCTAATGATGCCGTCGGCTCAACGATAGTTGGCTCAGTGCTCACTTGTGCAAACACTGTTGATGTGCTCACTAATAAAACTGCTAGTAAAAAATTTTTCATAATAACCCCCTCGGTTTTTTTGTACTGTTGTGATTACAAATTAACCAGTTGGAAACTTATCTTCAATTACTATTTACAAAAATTAATCGAAAAAATTTAGTATTACTAAATACTATTTCTTCAATGAATTCAAAGCCTTAATCGCCTTTAGGTACGAGTAAGCTTGATACGCTTGATAGTCTGTTTTGAACAGCTTTTCTTTTTCTGTCAAATCAGAATCTTTTTTACTTGCGATATCTTTCCACCAAGCAACAGCATTTGTTTCAACAGATGTAATCGGTTGCTTCTTTTTTTCTTTCTCGCTTTTTAAGTGACCCGCAATATCTTTTTCGCGAAGCCCTTTTTTTTCAGTCAAAGCTTTTGCAAATAACTCTGCATTAACGTCTTCGATTTCAATATCTGGTTTAATTCCTTCAGATTGAATTGAAATTCCACTTGGCGTGTAATACCGAGCAACTGTTAATTTGAGTCCACTTCCGTCACCTAGTTTAATAACAGATTGAACCGAACCTTTACCAAAAGTTCTTTCACCAACGACTATAGCACGCTTATTATCTTGTAAGGCACCAGAAACGATCTCACTCGCGCTAGCTGAAAACTCATTGACAAGAACAACCAGTGGAACATCAGTATATAGTCCTTTTTTAGATGCATATGACACTTCTTTGTTTTTAGGATCACGAGCAATTGTACTAACAATAACACCCTCTTTTAAAAACATGTCACTCACTTTGATGGCTTGCTCGAGTAAACCACCAGGATTTCTGCGCAAATCAATTAAAATACCTTCCATCTTGCCTTTGTTTTGTTCTTTATAATCAGCAAGTGCTTTTTCTAACTCTTTATTTGTTGTTTCTATAAAACTCGTAATTTTAACATAGAGATAACCATCATCGAGTAGCGTTGATTTTACGGATTTAATTTTAACCTGGCCTCGTACAATAGTTATATCGAGCGGTTTATCGTTACCTTCACGAATAACCGATAGCACCACCGATTGTCCTTTTTTACCTTTTAAAGCGCTAGATGCTTCTACTAAAGTAAATCCCTTTGTTGATTGGCCATCAACGGCAACAACTTTATCGCCTGGTTTGATTCCGGCTTTCCAAGCTGGTGTATCCTCAATAGGAGAAATAATCGTCAGCACGCCATTTTGAATAGAAATTTCAATACCCAATCCACCAAACTCACCAGCCGTTTCGGATTCAAAATCTTTGAATACATCTGCGGGCATATAATTCGTATGTGGATCTAACTCTTTGAGCATACCTTTAATTGCACCAGAAACTAATTTTTTAGTATCAACTGGTTCAACATAATACTGTTCAACAATATTCAGTATTTTAGAAAAAATTTGTAATTCTGAATAACGATCTTCGGCCCATGAAAAAATAGGTTTTATTGTTAATACTGAAATCACTAACAAAGAAGCCGCGACTAATTTATTTCTCATTTTTCATTCCTTATCCATCTTGCTGGATTGATTGGTATGTCACTGTGTCTTAATTCAAAATATAAATCTGATCGCGCAGTTTGGCCGATAATTTGGCCACTCTCAACAGTTTCAGCTATTTGAACTTTGATGTTTTTAAGTCCCGCATATAGCGAAAAATAATCTCCGTCATGAGACACAATAACAGAATCTCCCCAATACGGAAGACGGTCACTAAAAATGACTTTGCCCGGACCGAAGACTAGAACATTTTGCTCTGTTTCAAAACTAAGTGTTACGCCTTTTGATGCTAAACTTAAGCGCGTGTCCGCATCAAAATTAATTCCAAACTTATACCTGTAATTGTCTGGCTCAACTGGCCACCGAAGTTGACCTCGATATTTCAAAAAGGTTTGCTCTACTATATTAATTTTAGATTTTTGAATTGCATCTAATTCAAGCTTTTGCAGTTCACTTTCGTAAGCGGCTAATTTGATTTTATTTTGTTCAAAAGTTATATTTAAGTTTTTTAAATTTTCTTTGAGTTTAATATACTCTTCTTGTCTTAATTTTAGCTCTTGAATAACTAACAAATCATTTCGAATTAAATTTTTAAAAATTTTGTTATTACGATCAAACAATAAACCACTTTTAGGGTTTAAAACGCTTTGCCAAGAAAATTTCTTGATTTGATTTAAAGCCATCATTCTTTTGGCTATATATGATTTTTTTCTAGAAATCGAATCAAAAACATATCCGATTTTTTTTTCAATATTAATGATATAGTTGTTATTTTCAGATATTTGATTGTTCAAGTTGGCGATTTTTTTTTCGATATCGAATATGCGTTGATCACTTGCTTGTGCATAGCAGACTATAAAAAAAGACAAAACCAATACAGTTACTCTATTCATAAATTGCGAAAACTTTTCTTAATTGATTTTTTAAGAACCAAATAAAGCGCAACAAAATACGCAACAGCAAATCCCATAACTAAATTAAACAACTCGCTTAATGATAAAAACTTTACTTTGCTTGCTAAATAAAAAAATTCTTGATGTTCTTGCAATTTAATTTGAGCGACTGAAAACAATCCATAGGATATCAGTGCTGCACTTAAAACTGTGATTGTAAAAAAATTGGCAAAATGAATAATATACTCATAAACAAGTCCGTCATATGATTTTCCGAAAAGTGCTAATAATTGTATTTTTTCTTGATCCTCAAAAATAACATTACGAATAAGTAACATCGTCATAAACAGACAAATCAAAAAACTTATAACAAAAAACAACCAAAGCATGGATTTTGTAATTGTGTTAATAGAGTAAAATTTTTTATACGCTTGCACCGGCTCGGTTATTTCATCTACTAAACCGTTTGATCGAATGTTTTCTAAAATCGAATTTTTAGACTGTTCATTCGTAAATTTGATTTCTAAAACGAAAGGAATAAGATCTTTAACATCATCAAGATTGACCAAGTTTCTGCTATACTCTGCAAATGTTTTTGAAAAGTCGTCTACTGATTGCTCTTTATTAACAATTGAAACAATAGCTTTTTGATCTTGCTTTTGTATGAACTGTTGTAAACCGTCAACTTCACTGGCCAGAGTAGAACTTTTAAAATAAACGTTAGCTTTTAAATAATCATCTTGATCGCCAATAATGTTATAAAAATTTTTTTCAATGAAAAAAAGTGACATAACCAACATAAATAAAAAACAAATAATAACATGAAAAGCGGTCTTCATTTAAAAGCCTCGCTGATAATTTCACCTTTTTTAAGTTCAATTTGTCTGTTCGGTAAACTTTTTAATACTGTGTCGTCATGAGTAGCCATTAATACAGTAACTTTTGACTGACAAAGATTTTGCAATACTTGTACGAGTTGATAGCTGTTTTCTTTGTCTAAATTACCCGTTGGTTCGTCTGCAAAAATATATTTTGGTTCATGTATAAGCGCTCTTGCAACTGCTATTTTTTGTTGTTCGCCACCTGATAAAGACTCTGGATATTCATTTAAATGAGCCTGATCGATTCTTATTTTTTCACAGATTGCATTAATTCTGTTATTTATTTCTTTTGAACTGTAGCTGTTTTGAATCTGCAAAGGTAAACTTATATTTACAAAACAAGTTTGATCTTTTAATAATTTATAGTCTTGAAAAATAAGACCTATATTTTTTCTATAATGATGAATACTGCGAATATCAAAATGGCTAAGATCATATTCATTAATTTTAATATAACCGCTTGTTATTTGCTCTTGAGCGCTTAATAGTTTAAACAATGTTGATTTTCCTGCGCCAGAATGACCAGTTAAATAAACAAACTCACCAGTCTGAACCTTGAGAGTAATATTTTTAAGCGCGTGTTTATCGTTGTGATAAGTTTTATACACATGATTAAGCTCGATTGCCATTTTATCCTGCATCAGACACCCAATCGATCACTTTCTGATGAAGTTGCTCTGCATAGCTTTTAATAGTTTTATCATTAATCGGAGCTTGTAGTTTTTGATACGGCAACTCAAAAGATTTAACCATCTGACCCTCACGATAGACACGCGCAACTAACTTCTGGTGTGCAGTACCCCAGTCTTCAGTTTGAACATGAATGCTTTCGCCTCTAATTTTTAGGTCTGTATTAATTGATATTTTCATGAGTTTTCTCTATGGAATATTTTAAATGTGCTTTATTTTTGATGTCACAGCGTATATTTTATCTAGATTAATGTCTAGATCAACACACAGACCAAAGTCGAAATGATTACATCTTTAGTTCACGAAATAAATCTACAATGTTGCAAATAATTATGTTGTCTATGATTCGTTTTTTTTCTTTTAGTGATACCGCAAAGCATTTTTCAACTTTAGGAAAGTAGTCTCTAAATATTTTCAAACTTGAAAGATCAGATCTTTGTACTTCACCAGCTTTAGCTTCAATAGCATACACTTTGTTTTTCCATTCAACTATAAAATCTACTTCAATATCATGCCTTGTCCTAAAATATGTTATTTTAATATTCGCATCTAAAGCCATAGCTGAATTTTTTAATTGCGCATAAATGAGGTGTTCAAATAAATTGCCAATTCTATCTTTTGAAACCGTAAAGTTTCCAATTAGACCATTTAATACTCCGGGATCGAAGAAATAAAACTTAGGATGTTTAATTATATCGGCCTCTGTTGCCAAAGCGAACACTTCTAATCGTGACCCCAGCAATGTGTCTTCTATAATCTCAATAAATCTAACAACGCTGGTTCTTGAAACTTTTGATTGGTTTGAAATTTTTGTAAAATCAAGTATTTGTCCAGATTTTTCAGCCAATACATTCAAGAATCTCATAAAACCCGGTAAATTTCTTGTTAGTGCTTCTGCTTGAATTTCTTCTTTTAAATATGTCGTTGAGTAACTTTCTAGTAATTTTTGAGCACTACGTATGTCAGGTTCTAAATAGGGTTCAGGCAAAAAACCCACTGACAATGCTTTACTCAAATCGACTTCATAATTTAGTTCACGCATCGTCAAGCCAGATATATTATATGTAAACAAACGCCCTGGTAACAAATTAGCTTGTCCTCTTTTTAATTTTCTTGCGCTAGATCCAGATAAGTAAAATAAAATTTGATGATCATCGATTAAAACTTGTATTGTATTTAATAGACTAGGTATTCTTTGAACTTCATCAACGAATACATTTTTACACCCTAAAACTGTTGATTTAAATAAATCAGGATCACTGGCCATACGAACAAATTCTGACTCATCTGCCAAATTAATAATTTTTTGTGGTTTTAGTTTTTTAATCAGCGTTGATTTGCCTGATTGCCTAGGGCCAATAAGCAAAATACTTTTCTTGATTTTTTGCAATTCTTTGAAAAGCTGTCTATCGATATATTTTTTTGACATGTGGTCATTTTTACCGTAAAAACGACCACATGTCAACTTTAATGCATTTTCTATTATTCATTAAAGACCACAGCTGATGACAAAGACTTTGGTCTTGATTGATAAACATAATTCGCTGTGTGTATATACTTTTGTCAGCTGATGATAAGTTAGTTTGTTTTTTAAATATCTCTCGCGCTCAGAGCTAAAGTTATCATTCTGAAACAATGATTTTATGGCCCAGACTTTAGTTTTATGACTTAAAAGTCTTCAGTTTTTTTAAATCAATCCGAAAAGTAAAATATAAAACATAACCGTTAATAGGGGGATTTTATGAAATTCTTATCAAATTTAAGAAACAGATTGCGTGCGAGTTTATTGAAAAACAATAGAGGACAAGGTGCGACTGAGTATATTTTATTAGTTGCAGTTGTTGTTGCCGTTGTCATGATGTTTAAAGGTAAAATTACAGAAAAATTAAAAAGTACAACTGATCAAATTGGTTCTCAAATGGATCAAGTTACAACTCCAACTAACTAAAATATATGACTATCGAGTACGTGCTACTTTTAGCAATCGCGGGACTTGTTTTTATGTCTACCCTGACAAGAGCTCCTAAATATGCTTTCGTTAACGGAAGTCAAAAGCTAGGCTCGCGCATCGAAACACAACTTGCTACAGGTAGTGGTTTTACACCTTATCAATCAACAGGAGGGGACGTTGGAAAAGTGCCCTGGGACAAAAGAGATTAGTATTTTCTCGAGTCGTCGAGGTCAAATGGCCATCGAAACTGTTTTGCTATTAAGCGTGCTCGTAACTGGTTTTATGTTGTTTACTAATCTCATTAAACAGAAACAATTGCTACCTAAATTATTTAGTACGCCAATAACAAGTTTAAAAAATATGGCTGGATACGGCACATGGCAAGAAACATGTCAGGGATTAGGCTCAAGTAAATCACCGCAAAGACTATCTAACTGTCATCCAAACTCAATCACAAGAGCACTTAGTTCAGATCCAAATTAATCACTATTTTTAAGGAAGAAATAGCTTGAAAAAAAAAGATGTAAAGAAAAATTCTAGAACTCATCAAGCTGGATTTATGACAGCAGAATTTTTGTTTGCATTTACAATGGTCCTTTGTGTTGGTGTTCTTATTTTTGCAATTACATTTTCTTTAACGACAATTGAAGTCGCACAGTACATTGTCTGGTCATCAGCACGAAGTTATTCTTCTGCTAATGCCACACAAACTGATTCAGTAAAAGCTGGTCAGTCTAAATATTCTAATTTAATTGCTATGTTTCCTTTGCTGACCGGTAAAGGCAATAGTTCCCCTTGGTTTAAATTATCTGACACGGTTACTCCTGGTGATCTAGCTGGTAAACTGACTGACGCTAAAGCCGACAATAACACGAGCTCAAATTCAGAAGTTCGGCACCCGTGGACGGGTGTACAAACAGAAATTGATCTTATTCTTTTTAAAAATGTCAAATTGCCCTTTTTAGGTCCTATTACAAATGACAAATCAGCTTTTGTGTTTCCGGTGCGTGCTCTTCTGCTACGTCACCCATCAGTAGAAGAATGTCGCAAATTTTTCGAACAAAAATTTACTGCTGGTATCCAAAAATTAAAAGATGTTAGCGAAGAAATAGAATTATCAAATTTGGGTGATGCTTCGGCTTATGTTCCAATAGAAGATAATGGGTGTTAATATGATTAAAATAAATATTAACACGACCAAATTAAAAAAATATAAAAAAAGTGAAAAAGGAATGGCTTTAGTTGAATCTATACCCGTGCTATTTACTTTAGTTATTGTTTTTAATTTTTCACTCGGATTTTTTGGCTCGATTCACTCAGGTATTCTTAATTCAATAGGTGCTTATAATTATACTCTTGAAACTTTTCGTTTTCGTTCGAACTTAATGTACTTTCGCCCGGGTGCACCTGCATCACAACATTACGCTAAAACTAAAAACAGAGTACACGGAGTTATTCAAGATGGTAACTCAACTCAAGAACAAAAAGGCCGTTGGCCAGCGACTGTACGCAAAGTTGCATTTAAGCCACAAGTTCCTGATGAAAACAATACTGGGATTCACTTATTCAGCAATAAGGATACTGGTGTTTGGTCTATATTATCAAAACCAACAGATGACCGAAAGTACAGATCTGATGTTAACGCACCAGAAATTTGGATCAAGACCGTTTATGGAATTTGTATAACTGCCGATTGTAAAGAGTAAGAGTTTATCAACAAAGGACAATGAATGGGACCGAACGAATCGAAAAATTTGTGGATATCTTTAGGTGCAGGCATATTTGCCACATTCATGCTTTATTCTTATTCTCAAGAGAAAAAAGCAGAAGTTGATAAACAGCTTGGTGCTAAAGAACGTGTCGTTGTCGCTAAAGAAGATATTCGTGACATGGATACTATTTACGATAATGTTCTTGAAGTCGTTGAAAAATATAAAACAGATATCGAGCCCGACTCATTTAAAGAAATACCTGACGTTGTCGGCACTGTGGCTGCTATTCCGATCAAAAAAGGGCAAACAGTCACTAAAAATAAAGTTTTAGAGCCTGGTCCTGACACTGGTATGGCTATTCAAGTTTCACCGAATAAACGTGCCGTAACAGTTCCGATAGATGCGACAAGAGCTAATGCGAACTTAATTAGACCAGGCGATCGCGTGGACATTTTTGCAGTCGTTGATACTGGTAAAGGTGCAACACAAAAACGTGAAGTCGTTTTATTCGCACAAGATGTGACGATTCTTGCAACTGGTGTAAATTTAAATAACAGTATTCCACGAACAATTGAAAAAGATCCAAATGGTAAAGGTCTTATACAAACAACTTTAACTGGTGATACTAAATATAGTACTTTAACTATTGAAGTTCCGGCTCCGGACGCACAAGACCTCATTATGCTTGTTGCGAATAATCCAAGTAGTTTGTATTTCTTGCTGAGAAATCCGCATGACCGAGCTAAACTACCTAGACTTCCGTCATCAACAGCAGATACTGTACAGCAAAAACTCACGACCCCGACAATGGGACAGTCCAGTGGCTTTTCTGCGCCTTCTCAGCCAAACTTAAATAGTGGAGCTGGGTCTTTCAATCCTGGCAAATAAGGTAGGATGTCTAAAAAAATTGAACTTGTTACTTTTGTCATTTTGACGAATTTATTAATCAGTGTTTTTGCGTATGCACAAACACCGTCTACGCCTGCGCCTCCAGCTGCTGCTGCGGTAGCGGCGACTAACTCAACAACAACTTCTGCAAGCAAAGAGCAATACGAATTTGAAGAAGTCGAAGAAGGCGGCGGCAATTCTATTAAGCTTTTACTTGCTGAAGGCAATAAAAAAAGAATCAGACGCTATCTGAATTTAACAAGCGGAATTAAGCACGATGAAGAAATATCTTTGCCAGAATTACCTTTAACTTATAAAGGTGCTATTGAGTTAATTGATATTCAAAGAATTAAGGGCACAGACATATTTCGCATATTACCATTAAATAAGCCAGGTAATGCTACGACTTCAGCCAACGGCATTATCACTGTTCACAACAAAAAGACCGGACAAATTTTAGCAGAGTTACATATTGAAATTCGTGATCAAAACATCAGTAAGCAACTTAGAGAAATACAAGCTCTGCTAGCAGATATCGAAGGTATTGAATACAAAATTGTGAATGGTAAAATTGTTCTTGATGGCTTTGTGCTTTTCACTAAAGATTTGAAAAGAATTTCAAATGTCATGGCTCAATACGACCCTGCAAGTGTGTCGAGTTTAGTGACACTTAGCCCTGTTGCTCGCAAAAAAATTGTTGAATACATCGAACGCGAAGTGAATAATCCCGAAGTTACTGTCACTGCAGTAGGTGATTTTATTAAACTCGAAGGTTTTGTAAACTCAGCAGAAGAAAAATCAAGAATAGCCAATATTGCTATGCTTTATTTACCAGAAATGGTTCAAGAAAAATCTGATCTTAAAAATTTATCGATTATTGAAAAAAAGCCATCCGGTAAATTCGAAGACTATATTATAAACAATATTCAAGTCCGCAAAAGTGAAGAAAAAAATGAACCTCCGCCAAAAATGATTCAATTCGTGATGCATGTAGTAGAATATAGCGAACGTTATTTAAAGAGTTTTAGTTTTGTATTTTCACCGTCTTTAACAAATCTAGATTCAACAACACAATCTCAAGCGCGCGCACCAGGTAGTATTTCTGAAATTGCAGGACTCGTAAATAATTTACTGCCTAAACTAAATTGGGCTCGTAATCATGGATTTATTCGTTTGCTTGATACGGCTTCGTTGCTTGTACAAGATAAAGCCAATTCTGCCATGATCAATAGATCAATAACCGTTAATAATGGCTCTACAACGGCTGCCGGGTCAGCTCAAGGTGGTGCAGGACAGGGCGCTCAGCAACAAGCTAGCCAACAAACAAATTATCAAATATCGATGACAATTAATAAACCAGCAATCAAAGCTGAAAGATCTGGGTTAGTTTCATTTGATTTAAATGCTTCATCTAAAGCTGATGGATCTCAATCTCCAACAACTAATGTCAGCACAAGCGTAACAGTTCGCGATCGCCAAAGTGCTGCTTTAGCAGGTGTCATATCTAAAAAAAGTGAAAATGAATTTGGTGGACCCACTGGCGCTGGTGCAATTATTACTTTAAATCACGGAAAAAAATTCAACAAAAGTACAAGTAACTATGTTCTTTTTATTACCCCCATCATCAAATCCAATGCAAGCAGTGGCGTAGAACAAGTTAAGAAAAAATTTAGAATGAAAGAATAATGGAGTATTTGTGGCATTAAATCAAAATTGTGTTCTCATAGCAGTTGTCGGAGGAAAAGGCGGAGTCGGTAAATCTGTTTTCGCAGCTAACTTAACTGCAGCTATGACAGCTGAAATGCGAACCCCAGTACTTTTAATTGATTGCGATACAAAAAGTGTTGGTGATCAAAACATTATTACAGGATTAAAACCCGTTAAAACTTTGCGAGAACTCGCAACAACAACTCAATCTCTTAATACGACTCCGCTACAGCAAATCGTAGCTCAACATCCATCAGGTTTTGCTTTTTTAGGTGCTGTTCGTGGCCCTGAAGAAATTTTAAGTGTTAATCCAGAAAACCTCTCTAAGTTGGTTGAGTTTTTATCTAGAACTTTTAAATTTATTGTTGTCGATTGCGGTAATGATATTGGCCCTATGCAAAACACAATTTTACAAGATGCTACTGCGATAGCACTAGTGGCTACGCCTGAAATATTAGTTGTTCAGCAAACGCAAAGAATGATCAACGAACTTATGACACAATCTTACCCTAAAGAAATGTTTCAACTCGTTTTAAATCGCGTCAGCAGCAATGGTTTACAGCCTCAGGTTATTTCACAACATTTAGGTTTAATGCCTATGGGTCTGATTCCTGCCGATGAAAACACAGTTATGGCTTCAATTTCTCAATCAAAACCATTTGTGGTGGCAAATCCTAAAGCTCCTATTTCGGCTGCTTATTTTGATTTTGTTCGTAAACTTTCAAGTGGCACAATACAAAGACTTAAAAGTTTGCAAAAACCTAAACCAGCGGCTGCGGCTCCTGCACTCACAAGTAGTGGATCAGATACATCTGCCCAAATTGCTAAAGGCATGGATCCTTGGATTGTGACTAAACTCAGAGTGCACTCAGAGCTCATTCGAACAATCGATTTAAAAAAACTGCTTGCAGAAGCTGGTGACAGTGAAAGTAAAGAAAAAGAATTACGATCGAAAACACAAAGAGATATTTCTGCAATTGTTGACCGCGAAGCACCAGATTTATCACGAGAAGATCGGCAAAAATTATCAAAAGAAGTTTTAGAAGAAGCTCTTGGTTTAGGTCCACTTGAGGATATGCTAGCCGACCCTGCTATCTCTGAAATTATGGTTAACGGAGCTAATAGAATTTTTGTCGAAAAAGGTGGAAAAGTTCAACTCAGTGGAATCAAGTTTACTTCTAACGATCACTTACGACGCATTATAGAACGTATTGTGACTCCTTTAGGAAGACAGATTAATAATGCGACTCCATATGTAGATGCTCGCTTAAAAGACGGCAGTCGTGTTAACGCTGTTATTGAACCACTGGCATTAGATGGCCCAGCACTCACTATTCGTAAATTCAAAAAGGGTGGAATTAATCCTGATAAATACGTTGAATTTGGAAGTGCTACAAAAAACATGCTCGAATTTATGCGCATATCTGTCGAATACGGATATAACGTTGTCATTAGCGGTGGTACTGGATCTGGTAAAACCTCTTTATTGAATATGATTTCTTCTTGGATTCCTGCACATGAGCGCGTGATTACTGTCGAAGATGCTGCCGAATTACAACTTCAGCAAGAGCACGTTGTCAGACTTGAAACGCGACCTCCTTCAATGGAAGGTACTAATGCAGTGACTATTCGCGATCTCATTAAAAATGCTTTACGTATGCGTCCAGATCGCATTGTTGTCGGTGAAACGCGTGATGGTGCTGCATTAGATATGCTGCAAGCTATGAATACAGGTCATGATGGTTCTATGACAACCACACATGCCAACTCACCACGTGAGTGTATAGCACGTTTAGAAACTCTCGTCATGATGTCAGGTTTAGATTTACCAATGAGAGCTATTCGTGAACAAATCGCTGGCGCTGTTGATTTGATTGTTCAAATTGTTCGTTTATCTGATGGATCTCGTAAAATTATTAGCATAACAGAAGTTGTTGGTATGCAAGGCGATGTTGTTACATTAGCAGAAATTTTTAGATTCAAAGAAACAGGCTATGACAAAAATAGAAAAATCATAGGTCAGTTTCAAGCCACAGGTACAGTGCCAAGCTTTGTTCAAGAAATTAAAGATAAGGGTGGAAATATTCCAATGGAGATTTTCTCAAATGAAGCTCCAAAAGTGGCTGCTTCACCTACGCCTGCGGGACAAGGAACAACTCCTAAAAAAGTAGGATAATAAATATGAACTTAGACCAAATAACTTCAATCTTTAGACACGAATGGCTTGTGTTTCCACTATTTGGTTTAGCTGTATTTTTTGCTGTTTACATTTCAGCAGACAAAGTTATCGTATCTTTACAAACAAAAAGCGCAGTGAAAAAAAAAGAAATTCTCATGCACATGAAACTGCTCGGAATGGATACTGACGAGAAAAAAGTTGTGCGCTTAATGCTTATAGCGAGTGTTGGTATCGGCTCTCTTTTTTTTCTATTATTTTGGCCCGAAGTATCTGTTGGTTTATTTATGGGAACATCAATTGGAATCGCTGGATTTCAACTCTTACCTATTGTTTACAAAACTATGTATGAACGTCGATGCAATCTATTTGTAGATCAAATGGTCGATGCTTTAACAATTATGGCCAACGGGGTTAAATCAGGTTCAAACCCACAACAATCTATGCAGCGTGTGGTTGAAATTATGGGTAATCCAGTCAGATCTGAATTTGCACAAGTCTTAACACAAACACAATTTGGTCAAAGCTTTGAAGAAGCACTCACTGATTTAGCTGAAAGAATACCTCGTCAAGACGTGCAAATGTTTGTAACGGCCATTAATATTTTAAAAGAGACTGGCGGCAACATGGCTGAAACATTTCAAACTATCGTTTCAACTATTCGTGAACGCCAAAAACTCGAGAAAAAAATATCTGCTATGACTCAACAAGGAATTATGCAGGGTATTATCGTTTCGTGTATTCCTTTTATTATGGGAATCATTTTTTATATGCTTGATCCCAATTACATTACACCTATGTTTAACACGGCTATAGGCCTGATTATGCTAGTCTTTATGCTAGGTCTGCAAATAGTAGGTGGAATCGTTATTAGAAAAATTGTTACAATAAAAGTATAAAAAAGCAGTTAATTCGCTGAAACACGAGGTTTTAAAAAATGAAGACATGGAAAGCTCTTCTTGCATCTACAATCACTTTATTCTCAATCAAAACATTTGCTCTGGTTGACATGAATAATGCTGGCTATTCTAACACTTGGATCGACTTAGAAGTGCCTGGTACGGGTTACGATATGCGCGTGTTACGTGCTTATAAAAGTCGTACAATTTACAACGGCATGTTTGGCTTTGGTTGGTGTTCTGAGTTTGAAACAAAACTAGAAGCCCGCGCAGACGGTAATATTAAAATTTCAGAATGCGGTGATGGACAAGAAATTCTTTTCACAACAAATGAAATTAACAAAAAAGAAGTCGATGCGTTGATCAAACAAATCGTCACAAAAATGAAAACAGATAAAAAATCTAGTTCTAGTTCTGCAGACTATTGGACAAACATGGAAAAGCAGCTTTTTGATGATCCTGATTTAAGATCTAAATACGCTAAGCAATATGGCTTTATTACTCCTATAAAAGAAAATACAAAATACTCTGCCAATGGACAAGAAGTTGAAAATGTGATTTTTAATAAAACATATTACACTCGAACATTTCCAGATGGAAGTTATCAGCGTTTTGATTTACAAGGACGTCTGACTCATATGTACGACAAAAACAATAACTTTTTGAAGTTCGAATACCAAAAAGACTTGTTAACTGAAATCACAGACAACAATGCACGCAAATTAACTTTTAAATATTATCCGAATAAAAAAGTTATGCGCGTGACTGGTCCGAATGGTTTAATGTCTGAATACAAATACAGCCAACAAGAAGACATGGTTTGGAATCGCAATGCTTGGGCTAAAAAACCAACTGATGTCTACTTGTTTGAATATAATGAATTTCACAATTTAACTAAAGCTATCTGGCCAGATAAAACTTTTATCGCACTAAAATATGATAACCTGAAAGACTGGGTTATGAGTTTCACTGACAGAGATAAATGCGTAGAAAATTATAAATACGAAGTTTCTGCTAACGACCCTAAATACCATTATTGGTCTACTGCTGTAAAAACATGTGGTAAAAAAGTTGTTGCAGATAATCGTTATGAGTTTTGGCACAAACAGCTGCCAAATGGACAAGTTGTTTTAAATCGCATTCTGACTAAAGTAAATGGCAGCACACGTGATATTACTTACCATGATGTGTTTGGTAAACCAACAATGATTAAAAAGAACAATGACCGCGTTGATTATGAGTATTACGCTGACGGTCTTATTAAAACAATGTCTACGCCTAATTCCAAAATGGAATACACGTATGATCAGAGCATCAAAAGAATTTCAGCAGTCAAAACATCAATAGTGAACGAAAAAGGCAAAGTTTTAGCCACACGAACAACTTCATTTAAGTATGATCCTAAAGGTAATTTGACTTACGCGGAAAACACCGAAGGACAAAAAGTTAATATGACTTATGATCTAAAAGGTCGTATTCAAACTATAACTGACCAGGCTAAAAAATTAGTTAAAATAGAATATGAAGAGCGTTTTGGTAAACCTGCTATCGTCACACGACCAGGGTTAGGAACAATTAAAGTTCAATACAAGCCAAGTGGTGAAATTTCTAAAGTTGACAGTGCTGATGGCCCAACGGTAGCTTCACAAGTGGCTAGCACTTTTAATAACTTATTAGATGTAATTGCTCCAGCAACACAAGAGCTTTATTTATAGGTGGTAAATATGACAAAAATTATTTTCTTATCTTTAACGATTTTATCACTGAATTTATGGGCTGACTCTATTATTAAATATGAGCCAGGCCAACCCGGAGACGACGCTGTTCCGACCAACTCTTTTACACAGGGAAGAAACACCAATGCTGCAACTACGACAGAGGGAAATTTAGATAAAGAATTCTCTAGTAATTCCGGTGCAGCCACAGCAGTTCCATATGCTAATGATCCAAAATATAGTGCAGAAGCTGGCATCTGCACTACTTGTCAACATGGACCAGTTATACGTCCTGATTCTCCTCAAGAAATTCCTGTTGGTGGTGATACTACATCGAATGCAAATAAGAATTCAAAGCAAACACAATAACAAAAAAAGGCCACTTCAAGTGGCCTTTTTTTTTAATCTACTAAAGCACATTGTATATCAATTTTATTTGCTTCATTAACTTCGGCCGGAATATTCATTCCAAAACTTAAATATCCCACAGATGAACTCGTTTCAGTTCTAACATTTGTTAATTTATCAGAAACAGTGACTCTTAATTGATTGTCGTTCTGGCTGATTTTGTAAGCCAAGACAATAACTTCGATACGTTCATTTAATAGTTTTTCGATTAAGACTAATTTCTTTTGACCAATTGATCCGTCGACGTTTTCCCAACGATCAGAACTTACTGATTTGGTTTGCGAATTAAACTCATTATCTACTGAAGTTGATAATGCACATGAAACTTTGCTTTCTGCTGCATTCGCGAAAAAGCCAGTTAATAATAAAGTTGCTAAAATAATTGTTTTCATAAAACGTTCTCTTTTTTGAATGATTATACACAAAACAAAAAGAAGTAAAATATTACATTTTTAATATTTTATATAGGCATTTGCTTATACATTTACTCTATCGTAAATACAGTCTGAACAGGATAATGATCCGATGTTTCGTAGTCTAAAACTGTAGTACGTTGCTGACTTAAGCCACGATAAAAAATGTGATCAAGCTGTAAAAAACGATTATCGTTTATTGGCTTTGCGTGAAACAGCCCAGCTTCGGCAGTTTTTTTCATAAGATACGTCATGCGTACACCATTCCAAGTGTTAAAATCGCCACCCCAAATAACAGGTCCAATATGTTGCTTTATTCGTTCAACAACTTGATCAATATGATTTTCAAAATCTGAACCTAAATTAAAATTCAGTGCATGCGTGTTCACAACCAGAATTTTTTTATTTGCAATAGTTAGATATCCCAAACCACTTGCTTTATGCGTATTCAAAATGGGTTCTGTTCCTGGCGATAATAAATTTTGAACCGCATTTAAATTTGATCGCGCACCAATGAGAACTCCTGTAGCCGCTGTATTAGAGTTTTGACAAAAGCTTTTATACATCACCCAATTCATATCAGGCATGTATGAGGTGAATGACTTTTCCCAAGCCGGAGTATGTACGGCTTCTTGTATTAAAAATAAATCAGACTGTTGATGAAGTTTTTGAATATCTGTAAATACACCTTGCTTACCATATTTATAAACATTCCACGTCGTGACTGTAAGCTTACGAACTGAATCTAATTTATTTTCTATTTTGTTGTAGCTTTTATGAGATTCAGTGCTAGCACAAAGTGGATTTGTCTCAATTTGAGAAAAAGCCGAATTACAAAAAATGTTTATCATTGTAAAAAGCATGAACAAGTTAACTTGTGATTTGATGTTATTTTTAGATCTGCAAAGTGTTTGGCGATAGTGTGTTTTCATAAACAACTAAGATGCGAAACTCTTGCCAAGACCGCGATGCAATTACACGTTTTCTAACTCAAAAACTCTTGTTATTAAAAACCCACTGCTTTGTATTTCGTATTTCACATCATAGTTTAAAACATCAATTCCGAACTTACGACCATGGCTTAAAGCATCTTCAACGGGGATTTTTCTTTTTTGAAATGCCGGTCGAGGATCCAATTCAATCATGGCAATCGCCATTTTTTCTAAATCACCTGAAGCATCAAACTTTTTAAAATCCGCCTTGGCTTCGGTAGAGATTTGAACACTATATTTTTTAACTGGAATATCAGCCCAACCTGAATTCGCGTGATCTATTTTATCAGCCAAGGGAATGTAGGGTTTAATATCTAAAATCGGTGTACCATCCAGCAAATCAACTTCGCTCACGTGAATTTGTGGACCATCTGCGTGATCCAAAATAATTTTTTCTAGTTTTACAGCTGAAATACCTATTGGATTCGGACGATGAGGCGAGCGTGAAGCAAACAAGCCGATTTTTTTATTTCCACCTAAGCGCGGTGGGCGAATACTTGGTTTCCATTTTTTGCCACCATGACTATGAAAAACAAATACAATCCACAGATGCGAAAATGTTTCTAGCCCTTTAAGCGCTGTCACAAAATCTGCATCAGGTTTTAATTGAATAATGCCTGTTAATCCCTGGCTCACGCCAGGTTGATGAGGTATTCCAAACCTTTGCTGATAAGGCGATTGTAAAATGCCAATCGCCTGAAAATCAAAATTTGGTAAGTCAGGTTTCTTTTTTGCCATTAATTTTTTACTAAAGCTGTCACACCAACTTTTAATGTCGCACCATCAATATCAGATGTTTCAACATAAGTTCCAACAGCGCTATCACTAACTGCTTTTAAAGTTAATTTAGCTGCTAAAGTTTCTGCAATAAGAGTTGCTTCATGTACTTTTAAGGCTGCAAGTAATTCACCTTCACAGCAAATCTCTAAATTAATTTTATCATCTAAATTAAAATTCGCAGCTTTACGAGCCAATTGAACTTTTCTCATGATTTCACGAGCTAAGCCCTCTTGCTCTTGCTCTGGCGTAACTGTTGGATCAACTTTAATTGAAACAATTTGATGTGTTGTTAAATCAGGATTGTCACCTTTAGCAGATCTACGAATCTCAACATCAGCCACTGTGATTTGTTCACCGTCGACAGTTAGTGATTCGCCTTTTTCTAGTTTTAAAATACTTTGTAAATCTAATGCTTGAATGCCAGCCGCAACAGATTTCATTTTAGGACCTAAACGTTTACCAAGCGCTGGAAAATTAGCTTTTGCCGTGATTTGAACGTATTTGTCTTCTTGTGCGTCGTAATTCACAACACGAAAGTTTAATTCATCAACAAAATACGGCTCAAATTGTTTAAGTGTTTCTAGCACAGATGCACTTCTGTGAATAATCGTAATCTCGCGTAATGGTATTTTAGCTTTAACGCTGATTTTTTCACGGTGATTACGCCCTAAAGTCACTAACGTATCCATAGCTTTAACAGCTTCTTCTAAATCAGGTCTTAAAAGTTTTTCGTTAGCCTCAGGAAAGCTTTCTAAATGAACGCTTTCTTTTTTATTTGGCATAACTTGCGACAAGTTTAAATAAGTTGTTTCAGCCATAAATGGCGCAAACGGCGCCATCAATTTTGATAACGTGACTAGAACTTCGTGCAACGTTTCGTAAGCAAAACGTTTTTGTTCAGGCATACCATCTTGCCAAAACAATGTTCGATTAAAACGAATATATGTATTCGTGAGTTCTTCGATAAATTGTAACAAATGTGGAACAACGTTATACAAACGATAAGCGTCCATTTCTTTTTGCGTGTTCGCAATTAATCCGTGCAAGCGTGATAAAACCCATTGATCTAAAATATTCGGAGTTTTATGAGCATCACCGCGCGGAACAAACTGGTCAATGTTCGCGTAGTTCACATAAAATGAATAAGAATTCCACCAACGAAGTAAAATTTTACGAACGATATCAAAAACACCTTTTTCAGAAAATTTTAATTCCTGAGCTTTAACAACAGGTGAATCAATTAAATATAATCTTAAAGCATCAGCACCGTGTTTATTTAAAACCTCCATTGGATCAGGATAGTTTTTCAAACTTTTTGACATCTTACGACCGTCTTCAGCTAAAACTAATCCGTTCACAACAACATTTTTAAACGGCGCTTGATTAAACAACGCTGTACCAATCACCATCAGTGTATAAAACCAACCACGCGTTTGATCTAAACCCTCTGCAATAAAATCAGCAGGAAATGCTTTTTTAAAATCGGCCTGATTCGTTTCTGGATATCCCCATTGTGCATAAGGCATTGATCCAGACTCAAACCAACAATCTAAAACGCCATCAACGCGTTTTAATGGTGATTTACCAGTCGGTGAAGGAATCGTAATTTGATCAACAAAGTCGATATGTAAGTCTTCAATTTTTTGACCAGATAATTTTTCTAATTCGGCACGTGAACCAACACAGATAATTTCGCCCTCTTGATTTCTCCAGATAGGCAATGGAGTTCCCCAAAAGCGGTTTCGCGAAATCGCCCAATCACGTGCGTTTTCTAACCAGTTTCCAAAACGACCATCACGTAAATGATCCGGAACCCAATTAGTTGTGCCATTTGCTTTTAATAAATTTTCTTTAATTTTTTCAACAGCTACAAACCAACTTGAGACAGCTTTGTAAATCAACGGCGTGTCTGAACGATAACAATACGGATAACTATGCTGTATTGTATCTTGCTTGAAAATAAGTCCGGCTTTTTTTAAATTAGCAATAATTTCTTTATCGGCATCTTTAACACGTTTACCAACTAAGTCTGGAACTTCGTTTGTAAACATACCATCATCATCAACTGGGTTAACCAATTGAATGCCGGCTTTAACACAAGCATAGTAATCTTCTTCACCAAACGCTGGTGCAATATGAACAACGCCCGTACCGCTATCAGTTGTGACGTGATCTGAAGAAATAACTTTAAATGCTCCATCATTTTTACGATCAGCAAAATAATTAAATAGCGGTGTGTAAGTTAAACCAACTAATTCAGAGCCTTTAACTTTTTCAATAATTTCGATGTCTTTTTTAGGATCTTTAAAAGCACTCGCAAGCAGCGCTTCAGCTAAAATAAATTTACGACCAGTCGCAATTTCATTCACTTTAACGTAATCAATATCGTTACCAACTGCTAATGCTAAATTAGACGGTAATGTCCATGGAGTCGTCGTCCAGGCTAAAACATAAGTTTCCGCTTGTTGATCAAGCTTAAACATGACAGTTAAAGCAGGATCTTGAACCATTTTATAATTTAAATTCGCTTCAAAATTTGAAAGTGATGTCGATACACCAACAGAGTATGGAACAACTTTGTAGCCTTCGTAGATAAGTCCTTTTTTATACATTTCTTGAAAGACCCACCATACACTTTGCATGAATTCAACATCCATCGTGAAGTAAGGCTTATCCATATCAACCCAACGACCAATACGGCGAACTGTTGTTTTCCATTCTTCTGAATATCTTTTTACAATTGAGCGGCAATGATTGTTGTAAGTCGCAACACCCATTTTTAAAACGTCTTTACGGCTTTCAATTTTATGAGCTTTGTTAATTTCGTATTCAACAGGTAAACCGTGACAATCCCAACCGAAACGGCGTGGTACTGTATAGCCCTTCATTGTCCAATAACGTGGAACAATGTCTTTTAAAGTGCCGGCTAATAAATGGCCGTAGTGGGGTAAACCAGTGGCAAACGGTGGACCATCGTAAAAACTATATGTTTTTTTACCTTCTGAAGCTAAAGACTTTTTAAAAATTTGGTTATCATCCCAAAATTTTAAAAGATCTGATTCTTGTTGAGCGATATTAACGTCAGGTGAAACTGGCGTATACGTAGTTTTTTTCGATGGATGAGTCGTGTTTTGCATTCAGGAAAATTATCACAAATTCTAACGATAAGGAACCACTAACCAGACCTTTACTATGACCCCGAACTGACACCATTTTATGTGGCCCATAGCTTGCTCTATATATGTCAGCGGAGGCTGTCGTCGTTATGAAAATATTAAGTATTATCAATATGTTATCTTTTATTGTTTTTTCAAGTGTTAAATCTTGGGCACAAGTTGCACCACCATCTGCTAAGGTTATGAATGTTCAAATTGATGGCTCTGGTTGCGATGCGGGTTCTGCAAATGCTGTGATCACAGACGATCTTAATTTTTTAAGTGTTCTTTACGATCGATACACAGCTGAAATCGGCCAGGGTACTGCACAACCAAAAGCCAAAGCCGCAGAGAAACACTGTAACATCATCGTTGATATTAATGTTCCACAAGGTTGGACTTTGTCATTTGACCAAATTGATTATCGAGGTTTTGTACAAGTTCCTAATAAAGCCGCGGCAGCATACCAAATTACGACAGCCGATATTGATGGCGGAGCATCTGCAGGCTTTGATCAACAAATTTTTCAAGGACCTAAAACCGAAAATTTTACGATTAGTGTGAAAAATAAAATCCCAAAAGTTTTATCAACTTTAAGTTGTCAGAGTAATTCACAAAACATTCGAGTTCGCATTAAAAACACCATCGGTGTTCGTAATTTACTAGCTGGATTTTTACGCCCAACTGTTAAAATTGTTGTCGACTCTACCGATGCTTCGTTTAAACAAAATCTGAAAATTAATTGGAAACGTTGTATGTAGTTCGAATGATATTTAATAAATCTAGCACTGCTGATGAGATTAATTATTAATGACAGAATGATTTCGCGGTAGTTTAGAGCGGCAACCAAAGGTTAAAAACCTAAATGGCGGAAAGGGAGAATTGCATTTTGTGATTTGATAACCCATTGAAAGCCTTGGATTAATTTTAAGCGTGAATTGAATCTGTAGTAAGCTGTAGCAAGAAACTAGATGCGGGTGCGATAGTGAGATGGCCTGCGTGTTTCAACGAAATGAACAACACCTGTGACAGTAAAACAAAGACATACTCAGTCGGATCATCGTCCTGAAGTTGGGAAAAGATAACTCAACGAATCCACTAAATTATTTTAAATTCCGCGCTGGTCAGCAAGCCTGTGGAGTGCGGTGAAGTTTTTCGTACTAGACCTTCCAAATTCACAGTCTAGTTCGATTGTTTTTGATACACTTAACTTCAAACTCCTCTGGGGTCAAATAATTTAAAGATGAGTGAAGTCTTTTTT